>Ga0224723_1000621_pt1 | contig 23959 bp, 17 predicted proteins | sample Balambano_FR2_Me_FD_161647 | JGI IMG/M metagenome (GOLD analysis project Ga0224723, IMG submission 161647) | Freshwater sediment microbial communities from Lake Towuti, South Sulawesi, Indonesia - Balambano_FR2_MetaG | ecosystem: Environmental > Aquatic > Freshwater > Lake > Sediment | place... | reverse complement strand
TTAGCGCATTTGCTGGGCGGATACTTAACGGTTGAAAGCCAGGAGGGGCAGGGCAGTACGTTCACCGTGTATTTGCCCAATTTTGCTGCAGCAGATTCTTCTGTCCGCGAAGTTGTGTCAGAAGATGAAATGGCAAAATCATCAGTGAAACGATCGGAGCTACTATCAGAAGAAGCATCCCCAAACATATTCTTAAAAGCGCAAAACTCGATCGCTCAAAGCGTTAACCCAATCACTACCAGTCGTTCTACATCGCCTTCTATCGTGCCGTCTATCGATCAATCAGCCGATACTATTGGTTGCAATGGCGGTGTTCCCCCCAATTCTGATGAAAATTTCAATAGTGATTCAACAAATCGTCTTTCGATTACAGACGATCGCGGTGTCCTTGAGTCGGGGGACAATGTGCTGCTGATCATTGAGGACGATCTGCAGTTTGCGCATACCCTGCTTGAGATCGCCCACCAGCAAGGCTTTAAGGGCTTGATTGCAACGCGCAGCGATACCGGACTGGATCTGGTACAGCATTTTCAACCCGTGGCGATCATGCTGGATATTCGCTTGGCAAGCGGGTCTGGCTGGCAAGTGCTGGAACAGCTCAAAGAGGATGCCCAAACCAGAGGAATTCCGGTTTACGTGATTTCGGCTGATGATCATCTGGAGCACAGCTTACAGCTTGGGGCGATCGCCTATCTGCAAAAGCCTGTAACGCCAGAGTCGCTGGAGGAAACCTTTTCGGCGCTGCGACAGTTTATGGCACAGGAAGTCAAACAGCTTTTGGTGGTGGAGGACGATCGAACGCAGGCGGAAAGCATTTGCGAACTGCTCGGACAAAACAGCCTGCAAAAGACGATCGCCGCATCGGGAGCACAGGCACTCGATATTTTGCAGTCGAGCAAATTTGACTGTGTGGTTTTAGATCTGGTGCTGCCTGATATGAATGGATTTGATTTGCTGGAGCAGATCAAGAACACCCATTCAACCCTGCCGATCGTGGTTTATACCGGGAAGGAGCTAACTGCAGAAGAAGAGACGCGCCTGAAGCGATTAACCGAGACGATCATCATCAAAGACGCGCGATCGCCGGAGCGGTTATTCGATGAAATCATGCTTTTTCTTTATCAGGTGCAAACTCGATCGGTGCAACCAATATCGCCTTCGTCAATGCTTCCACCCTCAGCACCCACTCAGCCTGCAAAGGCTTTTGCGGAAAGCAGCATCAATCATTTGTCTCACGCAGACGCAGTCCTGGCAGGTAAAAAGGTGCTGATTGTTGACGATGATGTACGCAATATTTTTGCGATTACCAGTTTGCTGGAAGAGTATGACATTGAGGTGTTTTATGCTGAAAACGGTCAGGCTGGGCTGCGCGTGCTCAATCAGCATCCGAACATTAATCTGGTGCTGATGGATGTGATGATGCCTGAGATGGATGGCTATGAAGCCACTCGCGCAATTCGATCGCAAAGTGCTTTTCGATCGCTGCCGATTATTGCCCTGACTGCAAAAGCGATGAAGGGCGATCGTGAGAGATGTCTGGAAGTCGGAGCATCGGATTACATTACAAAGCCCGTCAATCCGGATCAGCTTATTTCACTGCTGCGAGTTTGGCTCTATGGTTAGTCATGGTTAGCACGAGAATGTTTACAAAAAATGCAGTGTGCTACACCCCTAATTGCCACAAGTTTGGGGACTTTGAAACCTACAGGTGACTTCGGGGGAAACTTTATGCAGTCAGGCATTACTGTCAATATTCTTCTCGTAGACGACCATCCGGAGAACCTGCTGTCGTTAGAAGCCGTTCTGGAGCCGCTGGGTGCAAATCTCGTGCGATCGAATTCTGGTGAAGAGGCGCTCAGGGTTTTGCTGGAACAGGATTTTGCCCTGATCTTGCTCGATGTGCAGATGCCCGGAATGGATGGGTTTGAGACAGCAAGCCTGATTCGCAAGCGTCGTCGATCGCGCCAAACGCCGATTATTTTTCTGACTGCATTCAGTGCCAGTCCCGAAATGCTGTCGAAAGGATATTCGCTGGGCGCGGTGGATTATTTACATAAACCGATCGATCCCGTCATTCTGTTATCAAAAGCAACAGTATTTGTTGATCTGTTTAAAAAAACATTCGCAGTGCAGCGGCAGAGTCTTGTCCTCGAACAGCAGGCTGCTCAGCTTGCCACTGCAAACACCCAGATCAGACAAAGCGAAGAACAGTTTCGGCTGCTCAGCGAGGGTTCTCCGATCGGTATTTTTCTCACCAACCCGGCAGGTGACTTCACCTACACCAATCCGCGTTTCGATTCCATCTGCGGCATCGGCGCGCCCGCTTCACTCCAAGTCGAACTACTGCAAACCATCCATCCTGAAGACCGGTCGCGCATGACGGCAGTATGGTCGGCTTATCTGAAAGGTGAGCAAGAGCTATCAGATGAATTTCGGCTGCTCAATCCGGATTTGCGCTGGGTCAATATTCGATCGCGTCCTTTATTTTCAGAGCAGCAGGAACTCCTCGGACATCTGGGCACGATCGAAGACATCACGGAGCGCAAACAGGCAGAAGCAATGCGAGCAGAAATGCTCCGAGAACAAATCGCCCGTCAGGAAGCCGAAGCCATTAACCGCATGAAAGATGAGTTTCTGGCAGTGCTGTCTCACGAGCTGCGCACGCCGCTCAATGCCATGATGGGCTGGGCACAAATCCTGAGCGAAAGCTTTGCTCCGCAGAGTGTCCGCCGTTTAGATGAAGCAACCGTGGCGCGTGGTTTGAGCATCATCCAGCGCAACGCTCAGGCACAAACCCAGTTGATTGAAGATTTGCTGGACGTCTCGCGCATTATTCAAGGCAAGCTCTCCCTGAAAGCAGATCTGGTTTCCCTCACTCCGGTGATCGAAGCGGCGATCGAGTCGGTGCGTCCTCAGGCACAAGCCAAAGAAATTCAGCTCATTTCCTGCCTTTCTCCTCAGAACATCCAGGTTATCGGAGATGCCGTTCGCCTGCAGCAGGTCGTCTGGAACCTGGTTTCAAATGCCATTAAGTTTACTCTGAAGGGCGGCAGGGTTGAGCTGAAGCTGGAGCGGGTTGAAGGAAAGGCAGGGGAGCCGGGGAGCCGGGGAGCCTGCGCTCAAATCACCATCACCGACACAGGCATCGGCATTGCACCTGAATTTCTGCCCCATGTCTTCGATCGCTTTAAGCAGGCAGACAGCACGACGACGCGATCCTATACCGGGTTGGGGCTGGGGCTGGCGATCGTGCGGCATCTGGTTGAGCTACATGGGGGTGCGGTTCGGGCAGAGAGTGCAGGTAGTGGCAAGGGGTCAACGTTTACGGTTTGGCTGCCGCTCCATTCGACAAGCGATTTGCAAGATCAGACTCAAACGAACATAGCCGCACCGAGCGAAGCAGGCATTGCCGGACAAAAAATCTTGCTGGTTGATGACGAGGCGGATAGCCGCGAACTGCTGGCATATGTGCTGGAGCAGCAGGGTGCAGCGGTGGCAATGGCGGATGGTGCGGTGCAGGCACTCGCTGCTCTGGAAAGCGATTCATTCAATTGTCTGGTGAGCGATATCAGTATGCCGGAGATGGATGGCTATGAGCTGATCCAAAAGGTTCGATCGCTTGTGGGTAATCAAAATGCTTCAGTTCCGGCAATTGCGCTGACTGCCCACGCAAGCGAAGCCGATCGACTGCGTGCCCTCACTGCCGGATTTCAGGTACATGTGGCAAAACCGATCGAGCCAGAAATTTTTGTCAGGGCGATCGTGGATTTGCTGTATCCGAATAGGGCTGTTTGAAAAGCGATTTTGCTGGCAGAGGTAGGGGAATCCGTAATCCTGCGGGTAGGGTCAACCAGAATGATTAGAATAGGAACGATCGCCTAGTCTGGTAAATAATCTGACCAGCGAAAGTCTTGTTGCTTGTACCCGCTGTAGTCTTTTTTTGTAGTTTCTTGTAGTTTTTAATCCCTGCGGCACTAATCTATGACCACGATTCTGGAACAGGGCAACATCAGTATCCATACGGAAAATATTTTTCCGATTATCAAGAAATGGCTCTACTCTGACCACGAGATCTTTCTGCGCGAGCTGATCTCCAACGCGGTAGACGCAATCCAAAAGCTGCGCATGGTGTCTCGTTCGGGGGAGTTTGCAGGCGAGACAGAGGAACCGGAAATTGCGATCGCGATTGATCAGGAAAAAGGAACGCTGTCGGTCTCCGATAACGGCATCGGCATGACGGCGGATGAGGTCAAGAAATATATCAATCAGGTCGCCTTCTCCAGCGCTGAAGAATTTGTCCAGAAATATAAGGACAGCTCAGATCAGTCAATCATCGGTCATTTTGGTCTGGGTTTCTATTCGTCCTTTATGGTCGCTTCACGAGTTGAGATCGATACGTTGTCCTACAGAGAAGGGGCGCAGCCTGTTCACTGGTCTTGTGATGGCTCGACTCAGTTTGAGCTTTCCGAGTCCGATCGCCAAACCATCGGCACGACCGTGACGCTGACCCTGATGGAGGAAGAAAAGGAATATCTGGAACCCTACCGGATCAAGCAGCTAGTCAAAACCTACTGCGATTTCATGCCCTTCCCGATCAGGCTGGACGACGAACAAATCAACAAGCAAAAAGCCCCCTGGAAGGATTCGCCCAACAGCCTGACTCAGGAAGACTATCTGGAGTTTTATCGCTATCTCTACCCGTTCCAGGAAGAGCCGCTGCTTTGGGTGCATCTCAATACCGACTATCCATTTGTGGTCAACGGCATTCTCTATTTCCCGAAGCTCAAGCCGGATGTGGATGTCACTAAAGGGCAAATCAAGCTGTTTTGCAATCAGGTGTTTGTCAGCGATAACTGCGAGGAAGTGATCCCCCGGTTCCTGCTGCCTCTGCGCGGCGTAATCGACAGTACGGATATTCCGCTCAACGTTTCCCGCAGCTTTTTGCAAAACGATCGCACCGTCCGCAGAATTGCGGATTATATCGCCAAGAAAGTGGGCGATCGCCTGAAGGAGCTGTATCGGGACGATCGGACTCAGTACATTCGCTGCTGGCAAGATCTGGGAACCTTTGTCAAGTTCGGCTCGATGAACGACGACAAGTTCAAAAAGCAGGTCGAGGACATCCTCATCTTCCGCACCACGCTTGAAGGCACGCCCAAGACCGAAACGCCTGCGGTTCAGGTGCAGTCGGCAGAAGGCGATCTGTGGCAGGATGTTGAGCCAAAAGCGCAGTCGGAAGACAGTCTGGACGGCAAGTTCTACACGACGCTAAAGGACTATCTGGAGCGCAACAAAGCTCGTCACGAAAATCGGGTTTACTACTGCACCGATGCGGCCTCTCAGGCAACCTACGTGGAACTGCACAAGAGCCAGGGCTTAGAAGTGCTGTATATGGATTCGTTTATCGATTCCCACTTCATCAGCTTCCTGGAGCGCGAGCATCCCGAAGTCAAGTTTTCTCGCGTGGACTCCGACCTGGACGAAACCCTGATCGACAAAGATCAAGCCAGCGAGATCATTGATCCGACAACCAACAGGACCCGCAGTGAGCAGGTGAAGGAACTGTTTGAGCAGGCGCTGGGCAAACCCAAGGTGACAATCCGCACCGAGGCACTGAAGTCTGACAATGCAGAAGCAGCTCCCCCGGCGATCGTCCTTCTTCCCGAAGCGATGCGCCGCATGAGTGAAATGACGGCTCTGCTGACGCAGCAAAGTGCTGAGTTCCCGGAAGAACATACGCTGCTGGTCAACACGGCACACCCCCTGATCCAGAACCTGCTGACAATCAATCAGGGCAAAATCCTGCAATCGGGCGGTCAGTCTCCTGCGGGTGAACTGTCTACGCTCATTTGCCAGCACGTTTATGATCTGGCGCTGATGGCGCAAAAGGGCTTTGATGCAGATGGCATGAAGTCGTTTGTGGAGCGATCGAATCAGGTGTTGACTCGCCTGACTCATCAGTAGCGAGGCAAAGGCGATCAGACAATATTCTCGATCGCCCGCAAGCTGGCTGCTATACTAAGGGATTGTGTCCATTGAAGTCGAAATATCCAGGTCAAATCCTATGGCTCGTCGCTGTCAAATTACTGGCAAAAAGGCAAACAATGCCTATGCCGTGTCTCACTCGCACCGCCGCACCAAGAAACTGCAGGAAGTCAATCTTCAGGAAAAGCGCGTCTGGTGGGAAGGGGGAAAACGGTTTATCAAGCTACGTCTTTCAACCAAGGCGATCAAAACGCTCAACAATCGGGGTTTAGATGCGGTGGCTCGCGAAATGGGACTCGATCTCAGCAAGCTGTAAGCCTTGTTTTCTGCGATTTCTGTTCAGGTCTGTTTGGTCTGGTTCCGTCGCGCTCAATCGAAATCGGTTCGATCGCATTCTTCCCCACCAAACTCCCCATCATCCCTGTTCATCCTTCGGGATTTTTAATCGAGAGATCTTTCTCCGGCAAACGCCAGGTTAGAAAGGTCTCTTTTTGTTATTCCCGTTCTTTTTGCTGTGCCCGTTCTGGCGCTGCTGGCTTCGATCGCCCTTTCGGATTCAGCTTGGCTGCTTGCGCCATAGGATACCCTGATCGTTTCCCCAGCCGCTCAGGGTATCCTATGGCGCAATACTTGTCATTGAATAAAGGGTTAAACGCCATGAAAACGACGGAAAGATCTGGAGAGAGGCAACCGAACAAGAAATGTAACGTTGCTATCCCAGTTGACATTTCAGACCTTTTCCCTCGATAAATTTACTGAGCCTGATTTGAAATGATGTCCCGCTCGCTTTGAGCCGATTTGAGTTTCCCTGTGATTTCTTGCGCGTGATTCCCCTGTTGTTCTAGCGGCTAGAAGTTGTTAAGACGGTGATTGCAAAGATCAGGTCACACAATCGATCGCAGAAACATTACAGAACCGTTATTTGAAACACGATCTCTAGACAATCTCTCGGTATGAAGTTCTGATAAGTCTGAAGTTTCGGTAAATCCGAGCGATCGTCCTGCTTCATCGTCAGAGTTTCATGGATTCGATGCAAAGTAAAGCTGCACATCAAAATTGCATATTGCTGTATTGAATCAAAGCCGCTTCTTGAATCTTGCTTGAATCTCGTTTTCCAGAACTTCACTGAATTAGGCAGAAATTAGGCAGACCGATATGTCAACCCCACGGAAAATCAGGGCGATTCCCAAAGTGCAGCACCTTGTCAAGCTGCCATACCTCTGGATGAAAGGTTTGATGCGCTGGGTGATGCGTGTTTTGCTCCTGGTTGGCAGACAGCCTCAAGCCGGGTTTGTGCTGCCGACAACGGCGCTGCTGCTGCTGGTTGTAACCCTGACAGTTGGGGCGATCGGCTATCGCACCTATACCCGCACCCAGGAAACGATCGGTGAACGTCAGCAGCGGGTGATCTACAACACGGCAACCCCGGCGATCGATCGGGCAAGGGCGAAGCTAGAGTTTTTGTTTGATCCGCTGCGTGACCCTCGTGCGGGTGGCGTTCCGAGCCAGCGACAGTTGCTGGGCATGATGCTCAACGATGGGCGTGATATCAACGGTTCACCCGGTCCGCAACGCTTTCCATCCAACCCCAGTGATCCGGATCCCTACACGCTTCCTGGAGAAGACCGCATCGACATTGATGGAGACGGACAGTGGGACAACGCCTGGAAATACCGCGCTGATACAAATGGCGATGGTCAACCTGATGCAACGGTCGTTTATTCCATCATCATGACGGCTCCGGCAAACAACCGTCCTGGCACAGTCCCTGCTAACCCTCTGCAAGACCAAAGACTTGATAGAGATAATCCAGAAATTGGAATTCTGAATCGTGCCCGGCGACTGCAAGTACGAAACGCTCCACTCAGTAATACCAACCAGGCAAACCTGGCTTGTCAGCGTTCTACTGGGGCAGGGGCAGGCTTGAGCTTGGTCAATGGTGATGGCTGGTTTCCTGACCCAAACAACCGCACAAAACTGCGGAAGAATTTTCAGGTGAATGCCTACGTCGTGCCAGACTCGCGCAACGGAACCGTGACGACGCTGGAGTTTCAGCAAGACCGGGAAGCAACCCAGGGCTTTAAGTGGGCTGCCTGGTTCCGGAATGACATCGAGATTTTCCCCGGTGCGTCGTTTAACTGGAATGGCGCAATGCACACGGAAGGCAGCTTTATTCTGGGTGCAGACAAGTTTCGCAGTTTTCTAGTGAGTTCAGGAGAATCCTGCATTTTCGACAGGTCGGAGCTGACTGTTGCTCGGAAAACAACTGACACAGGCGAAGAAACCTTTGCAGGACAGTTTGTGGTGGGGATTACTAGAGACAACTCCCGCACGGGGTCGATCGGGATTGATCTTGACCTGGCAACCCGAAATGAAAAGCTGGAGCAGAATAATGATTCTGTCAATCCAAACAGGGTTTCTCCGCAGCCTTCTACGACTGACTTCACGCTGGATCCTGTGATCCTGCAAACGCAGGACGAATCGCGTTCTCGTGGAGCGGGTGTGCAAAACCCTCAGGCTAGTGCGGATGCAAACTGGGTCAACAGTATGTTCAACAAGCGTGGTGAAGGAAGGCTCATTCAATCAGCTCAACCAACGCCCTACCTGGATGACCTCTTCCGAGCAGACAATCGCCTCGGTCCCAAGCCCAGAGTTGGACGCATTAACCCTCGCAAGGTGGAGGAAATCAATGATCAAGGGATTGGGCAACTGATTCCTAGCTCGGAGCAAGAGCTCATCCGCGATGTGCCTCCCAGCGGAGCAGCGAATTCAGAAGTGGGGCTTGATGGCTACTGGGAAAGACGTGCCCGTCTGGAGGGTCTGCGTCTGGTGGTTGGGCAACGGCTCGAACTGGGTGATCCAGCGGGCTGGGGCGGACCTACGAATGTCAGCGGAAATGCGCTGGATGGCGACCCGCTTGGTGCAGGATCGGAACCGCTGCGTCCTTGGTCTGGGGGCTGCACCGGATCAGCCAATCGCTGCAATGAACGGCGACAGCGACGCACGCTTCTCGATAACCTGCCTGCGGTTCAGGCAACTGCGGTCTATCATGCTAATGCTGCTACGGGCGGCGATTTTCCGCTGGCTTGTCTGGCAACCACGATTCATCCAGGCACTGCCGCAACCCTGGACAAAAGCTCGACGTTTGAGAATCTTGCAGCTCCGCTCCAGGGAACACCAGCCATTCTCAGCTATAGCGACCAGGCAAGCCCAATGGTGATTAGCGATTTTTTCCGAGGTCGCGGCACCAATGGCTGGGAGTTTGAAACTCCCACACTGCAAGAATTTACCAGTGCTAACAGCAGACTAATGACCGCCCTGAGAAACCTGGCAAACTTTGCAGGCGATCCGCTGGGTGGCGCACCCTCTTTCCCGCCTCCATTAGAACGTTCAGGGCGAGGTGAGGTGCATCCCTACCCCAGCATGGCAATGTGGGGCGACTTCTCAGTGCTGCGGCGAGTTTTAGACAACTATGCCAGTGTTGGCTATGCTGCGCTCAGTCCTGCCGACAAATCAACGCTCCATACCGCTGCCTGCACGCTGGGAATACTGGCATACAACATCGATTATCTGGAGAAGCTCGATTACGCTACTCTAGAAACCCTCCTGATACCAGGAACTACACAACCTTTACTGGGCACTGCTGGTACTCTCCCAGTGACCACGAAAGCTGAGTTTGATGCGCTGGCAGATGCCGATATTCCCACCTATTTCTCTGGTTTACGAGGACGCATTCGCCTGCTCAATCTAATGATCAATGTCGATGAAGCAGAGGCTCGTGCCATCAATAACCGAATTCGTAGCACGGGTAACCAGGCGTTAGCCCTTCCTGACCCCAGTGTTGCGGCTACAGATAGCGACAGCCGCATTCTTAGAGATTTGGGATTGATGAGAGTTGCCGATCGCGAGTTTATGACAGCGAACGATCGCAACAATAACCCAGAATTTTACGTGCGGCTTCTGGAACGCTGGCGCGATGATCCGGGGGCTGGAGAGGCAGGAACAGCAAGCCGTCTGGCACTGCAAAACGATATCTACCTGGCTCAGCTCATCATCACAAAGGAGCAGGTTGCACGCGATCGACAGTTGGGTTTTTTGGGTGCCTATGGAGCAAATACGGATGACGAAGGGGGCGAGGAGAGACCTGAAAGTGCCTTAGCAAAGGCTCCCCTTGGCAGATGCTTTACCTGGCTTGGTACGCCTGATCCGCTCCTGAATCTCTGTTCTCTGCGTCCTCGTTACCCCATTCTTTACTCGCTCTTCCCTGCGGGAACTGATCCTGCCAGTCCGGCTCCGATAGACGTCGACACGGCATACACTAGCAACAGTTTCCTGTCCCACTCCGATTACCAGGGAGCAGGAACAACGAACGACCTCTCAGTCCGCGACTCAGAAGACCGCCTCCTCAGAGGAACCTACCTCTCACTGCAAAATGCCACAGTGGCTTACAATGTGGTGCGTCCTCAAGACGTGGCGCTGCGTCCTCGCAGACTGCCCATGCCCGGAAGCCTCGTGGCGCTGGGTGGTGTCATCCGCGATCGAGCAACCGCAAATTTGTCGGTACAGGAGTGGCTCTTGCCCGTTGGAGATGGGGTAACGAGTGGCTTCACGCCAAACGGCAACGATCGAAACCGGATCAAGGTTTGCTCTGTTTCCTGTTCCTATCCGGCAGCTAAATCTGACCAGCCCAACTATCCTCGACCCGTTGCGTTAACCAATGCGATCGGCGCAATGTTCCCCGTGATGTTTAGAGATCATGCGCACTTTAACGGACGGGAAATGATGACGGTCAGAACACTTGATCTCGACCTTAATCTAATGCGGAACAACACCCGCAGCCTCACCAACGACTACTGGTTGCCCAGAAGCGGCATTGTTTACACTTTTCGCGAAGATGCGGTGTCTGAGGCAAACATCGTTCGCCCTGCTTCCGCTACCTGGGGCGACTGCAATACCGAGGCTGCACTGCGGACGACAGCCACCTGCCGGATGAATACCTATCCCGATGCCTATGCTTCTACTGACCCACCTCTCAATGGGGACAACCGGATTACACCCAAGCCTGTGGACTACCTGCCTGACCCCGATCGCCGTCCACATGGATTCCGTCTGAAGCAGGGGGTTTCTCTAGTGAGAGGAGGAGACGCTGCCAACGAAAACAACTTGTGGCGAGGCATTTCCTTTATTTCAGCCAACCCTGCCTACATCCTGGGCGACTTCAATCTGCATCGCACTTTTGGCGCAAGCCCCGCTACTATCGAAGAGTTCACAGTTCCCTTAGAATCCGATTACAGTAACTTCTACGATCGCGGCTCCGGTGGAGCGAGTGGCGTGTTGAATCAAAACTTTGCCAAGTCTACCACTGACCAATTCAGACCGAGCGAGGTCGTAGCGGATGCCGTCACCATTTTGTCTTCCAGTTTCTGCGATGGCAGTATTCAAGATACGCTGCTCACCGCAGGCGTAACGGGTGGCGATTCCGCTGGAAATGTCTCGGTCAGCAATGCACTGCGCGATCGCTATGGATGCAGCAACGCAACAACATCTTTCCTGAACCAAAACCGTCCACAGGTCAATCCGGGGGGTGCAGGCACAATCAACGACCAGAAACAGGTGCGCTGGGTCACGACCAGCATCGCAGACAGTTATCCAAGCATCCTGCGAGATCTGACCACAGGCACAAACCCCGACATTGGTGAGTCACCGCTACTTATCAGCCGCACGGGGATGCCAGTTCAGTGGTCTGGTGCTGGCAGCTTCCGGGCATATCGCAACACGGATGGCTTCTATCGGTCAAGCAGAAGACGGGCAATCAACAATGCAACAGACAATACACGAGTAAATACCATTCTGGTGAGCGGTCTCATTCCCACGCGCACAAACCAGGCATATGGGGGTCTGCATAACTTCCCTCGCTTTCTGGAGTGGTGGCGAAACAGAAACCTCTTCTTCTCTGGGGCATTTCTTCAGCTCAACTTCAGTAGCTATGCTTCTGCTCCGTTTGACCAGGATGCCTGGGAGCCAGAAGTTGATCCTGCAAGTGGCGGCGGCTGTCCCCATAGCGATAACAGTAGGGAAGACATTTGCTACTACGAGGCTCCTCTTCGTCGTTGGGGCTATGATCCGGCACTGCAATATGGGCCTCCTGCACCTGTTGCCGAACGATTCCAGCAGCCAGAGTCTACCCGCAGTGAATTCTACTCAGAGCCTCCGGCAGATGATCCCTATATTGAACGACTGAGCCGCTGCGTTGACGAAAATGCCTGTCTCCCAGCCGCATGATGGATTTGTCCTCGCTGCCTACTCTGTGTAGCGAGGACAAATCCATCAACCCCATGCGCGTTTTCCTACGCTTTTGATTGTTCTGGAGGAGTTGTGCTAAGGAGAGTTCTATGTCTGCCCATCCTGCCCATCGTTTAATCTGGCTCCTAGTCTGGCGATCGACTCGTAAACCCTCGATCGCCCCCAATTCATCGTCCGCTGAGCAGGGCTTGACCATCATGGAATGTCTGGTGGCAATCATGCTGATTGTGATTACGATCGCCATGGTTGCCCCGCCGCTGGTGCTAGCTACGGCAACAAGAGTCCAAAACCGTCGAGCAGAACAAGCCCTCCAGGTGGCTCAGGGCGAGATCGATCGGATTCGGGCGATGGTTGCAATGGGTCAACATGCCCCGGCGGAGCTTCCCCGAGTTGCGGCTGGCACAACGGCAGAAACCTTGCCAGGTGTCGCTGCCCCCACCGGAATCGATCCTCGCCTTCGCAGCCTGAACCCGACTGGAGCAAACTGCACGAATCGATTTGACCCGAATGCAAGACCTGCGCCTCGCGAAGTTGAGATCACAAATCTGCTGCCGATTGATGTCGATGGCGACTGTACTCCAGAGTATCTGATGCAGGTTTTTCGCACGCCTGGCTTAGTTTCGATTCCAGAAGCAAGTCGGCTCTCTCGCCCGTCTGAGTTTGATGTCGGTGTCAGAGTTTACCCAATCCAGGCTGCTACCAACTTTACGCCGCAAACGCCGAGAGCTGCACTCACCTTAGCCTCCGATTTGGGGACAGAGCCAGCGCCACTCCAGCTCACCAGCAGCACTTTGCGCAAACGTCCACTAGCCGCGCTATACACCAAGTTTGTTTGGGCAGAAGACAGAACCTCGCTGTGCAGCTTCTTCTCTCCAGCCGATCGCCAGAGAATTGCATCCTGTTCGGGTGTATTTCCGGCTGGTTCTCCTTAACGCTTGATCCTTTCAATCACCCGTGCATCCTTAGAAACACCCAACATCTATGGCTAGACGCTTCCTTCTCTCGCGGCTCAAACGCCTGCTAACGGTTCAGGCAAAATCAATTCCGGCAAAACAGAGCAATCGGGGATTTACACTGCTGGAACTGCTGGTGGTTGCGGCGATCGCGGGCGGTCTGGTTTCCGGCTTGATGTTTATCGTGGTGCAGCTTATGCAAGCCGATCAGCGCGAGTCTTCCCGCACCGAAACGCAGCGCGAGATGCAGCTCGCAATGGACTACATCAGCAACGAACTGCGAGAAGCCGTCTTTGTCTACACAGGGGATTATTTGCCAACGCTGCAACAGTATATTCCTGTATCCCTGAGTACTGGAGGCTCAGTCCCTGTCCTTGCCTTCTGGAAATATGACCCTTTCCCAGATGCGGTTAAAGACGCCTGTGTTCGCGCAACCCCGCCAGCCGGAGTAGGCTGTATGGCAGGTCAATCTTATGCGCTGGTTGTCTATTCCCTCGTTCAGGCTCCTAACCCGCGTCCAGCTAACAGTCCCTGGCGAGGCAAAGCTAGAATTACCCGCTACACACTGACTCAGTTTCAGGGCAACAGCCTGACTGTTACACCGGGCTATGTTAACCCCAGCGACGAAGGAAATTTTGCGACATGGCCCTGGCTGGGCGGCACAAACCTGCAGGCAAGCCGCCCCACTGCTACCGCAGGCACGGTCAATACACTGGTTGACTTTGTAGACGGACAGACAGACCCACCGCTTGACACTCCCGTTCGCTGCCCTGGCAATGACCCGGCAAATCCTATTAAGCCCTACACTCTCTCTCCGCCAGACTCCATGCTCAACAGCTTGCCCCGCAGTTTCTATGCCTGCGTCAGCTCTTCGCTGCCAACGGGAACGGGAGCCAGCACCCAAAACCTGCAAACGGTTGGCAGCTATCAGGATGTTGTTCTATATCTGCGTGGTAGTGCGGTCGGCAGACCTGGAATTCCCGCTAGCTTGCCTGCGCGATCGGCTGAGCTGCTGCCCACACTGGAAACCAGGGTCATGCTGCGGGGTGTTTTGACGCGCGAACCTCCTTCATGACGGCTTTGTTGTCTTCAAGTGATGCTAGAAAAATCAGGAGGCAGATGATGAGAGACGCACTGAGGCAGTCTTCAGTCGGTGGATTCACCCTAATCGAAACGCTCGTTGTGATTCTAATTGCTGGCATTCTTGCTGCGATCGCTGCTCCAAGCTGGCAGGGAATCGCCGCCTCCCGACGCGCAGACATGGCGCAAACTGAAATCTTGCAAACGCTGCGGCAAGCACAGGCAGATGCAGTCCGAACTCGCCAATCGCAAACCGTGACCTTTAATACCACGGCAACTCCTCCGACGGTTCAGGTGAATAATCGATCGGCGATTCAGCTAGGCGAAGCAACGGTTCAAAGCCAGCTTCCCTCCAGAACGCTGGGACTGCAAGTCAGCGGCAGCAGCGACAACGTCGTGGAGTTTGATTCGCGCGGTATGGTGGAACAAGGCGTGAATATGATTATTACAGTCACTTCGCCTGCAAATAATGGAAAAAGGCGCTGTGTGATTGTTGAAACAATTCTGGGAGCACTGCGCACAGCCCAAAACGATGAATGTCGCCCAACCTAGGACTTATCAGCAAGCTCTAAATCATCACTTCAATGCGCTGCTGACCTGTGGCAAGATGGCAACAGCCTAATTTTAGATGCCGTCTTTTAATCAGAACCTGTGCAAATCACCCGATCGCTGCTAAAAGTTTTTGAAAGCCGCAAAATTGCCGCCCTGCTGCTGCTGGGGTTCGCTTCTGGACTACCGCTGTTTCTCACCAGCCGTACCTTACAAGCCTGGATGACCGCTGAGCAGGTTAACTTAGGGGCGATCGGCTTATTTAGCCTGGTGGCGTTGCCCTATTCGCTTAAGTTTCTCTGGTCGCCGCTGCTCGATCGCTACGTGCCGCCGTTTTTGGGTCGCAGACGGGGCTGGCTGTTAATTACCCAGGTGCTGCTGACGCTGGCGATCGGCTTGATGGCACTGCAAAACCCCCGGCAAACCCTCCAGTTGCTTGCCCTGAACGCGCTGCTGATTGCCTTCTTGAGCGCAACGCAGGATATTGCCGTTGATGCCTATCGAGTCGATGTGCTGGAGGAACGAGAAACCGGAGCCGGGGCAGCCGTTGCCGTGCTGGGCTATCGAATCGCGCTGCTGCTGACCGGGTCGCTGGCGTTGATTCTGGCAGATCAAATTCCCTGGCAAATAGTCTACCTCTGCCTTGCTGGGCTGATGGCAATCTGTGTGGGCTTTACACTGTTTGCGCCCGAACCTGATCCTGCGCTGGGTGAGAATCGTCCACCTGCCACGCTTGCTGATGCTGTTGTGCTGCCGTTCCAGGAATTCTTTCAGCGATCGGGTTTCGGAATGGGACTGGTGATTCTGCTGTTCATCGTGCTGTATCGCTTTGGCGATGGACTGGTGGGCAATATGGCAACGCCGTTTCTGCTGCAAACCGGATTCAGCCAGACAGATATCGGCGCGATTCAGGGCGGGATGGGACTCTTGGCAACGATCGTGGGGGCGCTCGCCGGTGGTGCAGTGCTGGGGCAAATCGGCATTTATCGATCGCTCTGGATCTTTGGCATCTTTCAGGCGGTGAGCAATCTCGCCTATTTTGCACTGGCAGAGTTGGGGCAAAACTATCCGGCAATGGTGCTGGCAATTAATGTTGAGAACTTTTGCGGCGGACTGGGAACGGCTGGCTTTGTTGCCTATCTGATTAGCCTGTGCAATCATCGTTTTTCCGCAACCCAATATGCGCTGCTGTCCAGCCTGGTGGCAGTGAGCCGAGACATTCTGGTTGCTCCGGCTGGCAAGGTGGCGCAGGCAACGGGCTGGTCTACTTTCTTTCTTCTAACTCTGCTGGCGGCGCTACCCGGACTGCTGCTGCTGCCAGTTTGCGCTCCCTGGAATAAAAAGCCTGCGGTGTCCAATGTTGGGGCACACAATTCCGCACTGGAGACAGACGAAGAAGATCGATCGCAGTTGTAGGATAGAAATATCAAGCTTCTTCCTGCAAAATCCCTATTGTTCCCGACCTTCATGGCTATTTTTCGTCAATATATTGCCCCGCTCATCGTCGTTTTGATTTTCTTCGTAGCGCTCATTGCCGTCAGTGCCCGCATCTTTTTGCCCTCTGACCTGGCAGCTCCCGCTCCAATTGAAGAAGTGCGCCCCGAAGGAACCGCTCCCAAAACCTCTGACGCGACGATCGTTGCTCCTGAAATTGATCATGGCGTTGCCGACCTGCCGCCCAGCCTCGAAACGCTCGTTCACGGTTTTCCAACTGTCGATGGTGCAATGTAGCGGAATCTGGCTTCTGAAAAGCGGTTTTGCCTGCGGAGTCAGCGGGTGAGCTTGCCGTTCGGCTATCAGCTCCGTCCTGGCTCAGGACTCGATCGCGCCCTGCTGGTCAAGTTCATGCAGCGCACCTATCAGGAACTCTTCCCCGGTTACGGATTCTCGCATCTGGCACAAACGGTCGAGCAATATTTCTCAACCGAGACACCGCTCTTTTGGGTCGAACTGGCTGAAGCCGCTCCTGACGCAACCCCGACTACACTGAGAAGAAACCTGCTTCGCATCGGCTGTCTCTGGATGGGAACCGCGATCGATCAAATTCAAGGCGAGCGCTATCCCTACATCTTCTTGCTATACGTTCATCCCGACCATCGCCACAAAGGAATCGGGACAGCCCTGATGGGAAAAGCGGAGGATTGGGCAAAGGCAAGGGGCGATCGCCAGGTGGGGCTACAGGTGTTTGTGCAGAATCAGGCTGCGCTGCGACTCTACGAAAAACTGGGCTACCGGTCACAGTCAATGTTTATGGTGAAGGAAATTCCTTCTTGAAGCATCCTGTTCCTCTTCCCTTGCTGCTTATGCTTGTTTCACATGGGTCTGTTTCACAAATTCCCCTCTACGACCAGGAGTCTCTCTGCTCCCGTCTGATCTTCGGGGTGTGGCGGATGGCGGAATGGCAAATGACCACCTCGAAGATTCGCAAACTGATCGATCGCCTTCTAGAATGGGGCATCACCAGTTTCGACCATGCCGATATCTATGGTGACTACACCTGTGAAGGGTTGTTTGGGGCGGCGTTGGCAGAAGATCCGACATTGCGGGAGCAGGTGCAGATTGTTGATAAATGCGGCATCCGGCTTGTGTCCGATCGTCGCCCACAGCATCAGATGCACGATTACGACACGAGTGCTGCCCACATTCACGCTTCCGTAGACAACTCTTTGAAGCAGCTCCGCACCGATTATCTGGACGTTTTGCTGATTCATCGTCCTGATCCGCTCATGGATGCTGATGAAGTAGCTCAGGCGTTTATTAAACTGCAGCAAGCTGGAAAAGTGCGTCATTTCGGTGTGTCAAATTTCACGCCCAGTCAGTTTAGCCTGCTGGCTTCGCGGCTGCCGTTTCCCCTGGTCACGAATCAAATCGAACTCTCGGTGCTGCACCTGGAACCCTTCACCGATGGGACGCTCGATCAGTGTCAGCAGCTTCGGATTGCGCCAATGGCATGGTCACCCTTTGCTGGAGGTCGCCTGTTTCAACCCAGAGAAGAGCGTATTCAGCGAGTTCAAAACGCACTCAAACAAGTCGGTGAACAGTTAAACGGAGCCACGATCGATCAGGTTGCCCTTGCATGGCTGCTGACTCATCCTGCCCGAATCATCCCGATTTTGGGGACAGGGAAACTCGATCGCATTCAGGCAGCCATTGCGGCTGAAAAATTGTGGCTGACCCGTGAGCAGTGGTTTGCCATCTGGACTGCCTCAACTGGAGCAGAAGTCCCCTGAGTGGGGCAAAGCAATTTTGGAAAAGCGCGCAAAAAAAGCGAAAAAAAATGTGGCAGGACGCACCCACCACACTGACCAATCAGAAAGTTCAATCAAAAATGATTCAAGTCGATTCAAGTCACGATCGTTCTGGAAATACAGAAAATACAGATCGTGAATCACCAAAACTCAAACTACACTGCAGCAAAGAAATTTTTCGACTTCACAGGGTCGGGAATCATCGTCGCTTCACCCGGTTTCCAGTTAGCGGGGCAAACCTCATCGGGGTGAGACTGGACGTATTGAATTGCCTGCAGCGTGCGGAGCGTTTCATCCACACTGCGACCAAATGCCAGATTGTTGATCGTGGAGTGCTGAATCACACCGTCTTTGTCGATGATGAACAGACCGCGCAGTGCCACACCCGCTTCGGGGTCGAGCACGTTGTAAGCCGCGCTGATTTGCTTTTTGATATCAGACACAAGCGGATAGTTTAGATCGCCCACGCCACCAGACTTGCGATCGGTTTGAGTCCATGCCAGGTGAGAGAATTCGCTGTCTACCGATACGCCCAGAACTTCGGTGTTGATGCTCTTGAACTCATCATACCGATCGCTGAATGCTGTGATTTCGGTCGGACAAACAAACGTGAAATCGAGCGGGTAGAAGAACAGCACGACGTATTTGCCGCGATAGTCAGATAGTTTGAGCGTCTTGAATTCCTGGTCGTACACAGCCGTTGCCGTGAAATCAGGGGCGGGCTGACCAACTCGGAGGCATCCTTCCATGCTGTAGGTCAAGGTCATGAATTACTCTCCTTAAAATGCGTCTCAGTGCGTCTAGCAGATTTGACAAATATGAACCTCTTGCCGAACTCGATCGTGAACTTTGTTCCAATCCTATTGTTCAGCCAATTCAGATACAGCAATCCCATCCAGGATTTGAACGAGGTGCAGGGGCAAAACCCCCATGTAGGGGCAAAGCCCCTGCACCCCCTTGTTCACCAACAATTTGTGAATGCTGTAGCAGTCTGAATGACGGAAGACAGGGAACTCTTGAATCAAAACTTCTACAGCAGTGCCTTAACAAAGCTTTAGAGATCCAGCCCTGCGATCGAGTGTCATTCACAAACTGTTACAACTATATCATAGTCGTAACGATTTTGAGTATTTCCTGGAAAAGCGGCTTCAGCAACCCCATTATGCAGCTCCACACCCCTGATCGGCTGCCCCTTAACCTTCCAGACCTAGGATAGAAATAACCCTCACCAGAGCAAGGAGATCGGCTTGGATCGAATCGATGAGCGAGATACACGCGAGTGGCTGCTCACCAACGGCATTGGTGGCTTCGCTAGCGGAACTGTCTGTGATGCCCATACTCGCACCTACCACGGTTGGCTGATGGCTGCTTTGGAACCTCCGGGTCGGCGAACACTGCTGCTCTCTCGGATTGATGCCGCGATCGAGATTGGAGGACAACGCTATCCACTCGGTGTCAATTTCTGGATTAGCGGCGCAATTTCTCCGCAGGGCGATCGGCTGCTGCAATCGTTTACAGTCGATCCGGTTCCGACCTGGGTCTGGGGAGAAGAACACTGGCAGCTTCAGCGTCGCCTGGTCATGCCCTATGGACTGCTGCCTGCCCACGATGACGAGCCGCCCGGACTCAAAAATCGAACCCTAATCCACTATCGCTATGAAGGCAAGCAGCCTGCTTTGCTTTTTTTGCGCCCCCTCATTGCCGATCGGGGAATGCATTATCAGCAGCAGCAGCAGCCCGATCTGGAGTTTGCTCAGCTTGTAGAGTCTAATCGAATCTTGCTGCAAGCCAAAACCCCAGCCCGGATAGGAACTTCATGGCAGCTTGGCTGGACAGCAGGCAGCTATGAAGCAGACAGAATGTGGTACTGGGACTATCACTATCCAGAGGAAACTAGGCGCGGACTTGCCGATCGCGAAGACCTTTATAGTCCTGGACTGCTGACGGTTTCGCTTCAACCTGGCGATGCTGTTACGGTTGGGGCACGAGTGCGAGACTTCGAGCGCTATCAGACACAGGCAAGCCTAGATGAAACCACTTTTGATCAAACCGTTGCTGCCGAGCAGAAGCGATTAAAAAGTGTCTTTGCCGCAGTCCAGCATGAAAAGCCAACCGTGCCGCTGTCGCTTCTTCAGGCAAGCGATCGGTTTATCGTCTACCGGGCACAGAAAAATCGTCCCACCCTGATTGCGGGCTACCCGTGGTTTAACGAATGGGGACGCGATACGCTGATTGCGCTACCGGGAATTGCCCTCACGACCCAACGCTATGATTTGGCAAAAGATTTGCTGCGGACTTGCAGCGACTACTGCGATCGCGGATTGATTCCCAACCGATTTCCCGACGAAGGAATCGAAGCGTCCTACACTAATATGGACGTAGGGCTGTGGTGGATCGAAGCCCTGGGACAATACCTGGAGGCAACGCAGGACTGGGCGTTTTTGGTGGAGCAGTACCCCACGGTCGGTAAGATCTACAAAGGGTTAATGGTCGGCACGCTGCACAATATTCGCGTCGATGCCTCTGATGATCTGGTGACGTGGGATGCGCCAAACGTTGCCCTCACCTGGATGGATGCGCTGGTTGCCGATCGCCCCGCAACGCCCAGACGGGGAAAGCCGATCGAAGTAAATGCGCTGTGGTATTCTGCGCTGCGCTGGGCAACAAAATGGGCGGAACAGCTTCAGCAGCAGCCCGATTTCGATCAGGGGACACTGGCAAACCAGTCGCGTCGCTATAGCCAGCAGGCAGATCGGGTCAAAGCATCACTGCTAAAATTCTGGAATCCAGAGCAGAGTTATCTGTTTGATGGCATTTCGCCCGATGACTATCCCGATCCCAGTATTCGCCCCAATGCGGTGATTGCCCTGTCTTTAAGTCACTGCGCCTTTGATGCGGCGATCGGTCAGACAGTCTTGAAAACCGCGTGCGATCGGCTCTTAACACCCTACGGCTTACGATCGCTCGACCCCGCAGACCCAGGCTACGAAGGCAAATACGAAGGTGGGATCTGGCAGCGCGATCGGGCATACCACCAGGGAACGGTCTGGAGCTGGCTCATCGGTGCGTTTGTGCGCGGCTGGCGACGCTTCTATCCCGATCAGGCTGTTCCTTTCGATCCAGACCCGCTGTGGCAGCATTTTCAGCAGCAGGCAGGTCTGGGATCGATTTCTGAAGTGTTTGATGGCGATGCGCCCTATTTGCCACGCGGGGCGATCGCTCAAGCCTGGTCAGTGGCAGAGCTATTGAGACATTGGGAAGACATTGCTACCCGCAGCGATCGATAAGCCTCGGCTAAGTCCTGAAGCTGATAGTGGGCGTTCAAGCCGCTCGGATTAGGCAACACCCACAGGAGCGTCCCCTGCCAGGAGTCGGGCTGCTGCCCCATTTTGGCTTTAGGCTGCTGAAAGGCGAGACGGTAGGCACTCACACCCAGAACTGCCAAACAGCGCGGGCGATAGGTTTGCAGCTTTTCGGCTAAAGCCTGCCGCGCAGCGATAAATTCTGCGGCTGCCACCTCATCTGCCCGTGCCGTCGCCCGATCGACCAGGTTAGTAATGCCATAGCCCAGCTTTAGCAAATCCCGGTCTTCGTCGGGGGAAAAAAGGCGATCGGTCAAGCCTGCCTGGTAAAGTGTCTTCCAGAAGCGATTGCCGGGACGTGCGAAATGGTGTCCTACCACTGCACTGTAAAGGCTGGGATTGATGCCGCAAAACAAAACGCTGAGATCGTGTTCGATAATATCCGCTACGGTGGAATTGTATGCAGCCTGGATATCTGCTTTGGTGGGCTTTGTCGGACGTGGTCTTGTCATACTCGATCGCAGTGTGGAGAATTGTAGTGTAGAAGTGAGAGCAGCGACAATTTCATCATCTCTTTTCCCCTCTCTTTCACCCTCGCTTAATTTCACCAACCCTCAGGAATCTCTGCTATGACGCATCCTCATGAGCCCACCCCACCCGACCCGCTATCGCCCGAAGAGCGAGTTTTACAAATGAAGGGGCGCATTGGTGCAGAGCAATCGATCGCGCAAGCTAAAAAAATGGTTCTGCGTTTGCTGATTGGTGGACTAGTGCTGGGAATCTTTTCATCAATTGTCGTTGTCAAACTGATCGCTCTACTGGACAGGACGTTTGAGACCGATATGGCTCCGCCACGATCGCCCAACACTCAGCAATCTCAATAATGCAATCTCAATAATGCAGTCTCGATAATACAGAGCTGCAGAAAATTGCTACCAGGAAATTGCTACAGGGTGGCTTTGCGACGCAGATAAAAGCGAACGCCCAGAATGCCAACGGCAACAGCCCCTATGATGAGTAAAAAGATCGTGGTGGTTGAGCTGAAGTAAGTGCTGATTAGCTCGTATCGATCGCCCAATACATAGCCTGCCGAGGCCAGCAGAGATAGCCACACCACTGAACCAGCACTAGCATAAAGCAAAAACATGGGAGCAGACATACCGCTGATTCCGGCGGGAACTGCCATCAGGTTGCGAAGCCCTGGCAGCAGCATCGAAACCAGCAACGCCTGCCCGCCATAGCGACGAAACCACCGATTTGCCCTTTGCAGCTTCATCGGAGAAATTGCCAGCCACCGGGGCTGTTTGTCAACGAGCTTACGCCAGCCCTGCTTTCCCAAAAGGCGACCGCCAATATACCAGGGAAGAATGCTAAGCAGAAAACCCATGACCGCACAAAGTACAACATAAAAAAAATTCAGCTTACCCTGAGCCGCCATAAAGCCAGCAAAAGGGATAAATACTTCAGGTGGAACAGGAGAAACCACCATTAAGAGAACAATTCCGAAATAGCTAATTTGCATCACTGACGTTGAGATTTCCCGTTCCTGACGAAGTTTGGGGGCTAAGAGTTTCGGGTTGAGCCGCAGTATTGTTTCGTGCGTCTCAGTTCTTTTGGTGGTTTCCAAAAGAGATACTGCGAATTTCTAAAGATCAACAAGCATCAACAGATGACTGTTGCAAAACACCTCGCTAAAACGGTTTGCCGCTGAAGCGATCGTGCTCTAAAACCCTGGTGCAGCTTTAAGTTTATGCTTTTGTGCAGCACTTCAGTTGCGCACTAGGTCACTTTTTTTACAGTAACAAGCAGGGGTTCAATGAAGACCTACCTGACGGCGAGTATTTTCTCTAAATCCGACCCTTTCGCAGGATAGATTGAGGCAAGATCAGAGCCAGCCCTTAGACTAGGGTTCGTTATGATGTGAAAGAGTAAATCGATACTGAAAATTGGGAGGATTTGAAACAAGCGAGTCGAACCCGACAGCGATCGACGCTTCAAGCAACTTGTTCAAGCAATTTGTATTTCCGCTTCACCGCATGATTGTTTTTGAGAAATCAGCTATTCAGAAACCACCCAACAGTCTGTGCAAATTAGTGTGCAAATTATCCATCCCAAACTGCTAAAAAAAGCCGTTCGCAAGCGGCGTAGAGGTACGGCGGTCGTTGATATGCCTCAAGGTGTGCTGATTGTGGCAGGCAAGAGCGGACGGTTTTCGCTGCCTGGCGGAGCTGCCGAAAAAGGAGAATCGCGCAAGGCAGCAACGATTCGAGAACTGGAAGAGGAAACAACCCTCAAAACACTCTCAATGCAATATCTCTTTGACTACACCGGGCACATCCGCTGGCGCAAATCGGGCTGGGTGCGCGACGAGCATAAAGTATTTCTGGTTGAGGCGCAGGGAACTCCGCAGCCGACTCAAGAGATTCGCGAACTAAGGTTTTATCAGCCTGGAGATTCAGTCCGAATGTCAGAGGCAGCTCGTGCAATTATCGATCGCTACCTGCTAATGAAGCAGCACCAGACAAAGCAGCATTAATTA
>Ga0224723_1000620_pt1 | contig 23969 bp, 21 predicted proteins | sample Balambano_FR2_Me_FD_161647 | JGI IMG/M metagenome (GOLD analysis project Ga0224723, IMG submission 161647) | Freshwater sediment microbial communities from Lake Towuti, South Sulawesi, Indonesia - Balambano_FR2_MetaG | ecosystem: Environmental > Aquatic > Freshwater > Lake > Sediment | place... | reverse complement strand
TCATCCATGCAGTTGAGCAAATTGATCAACAAGCCCTCATCACATGATTCAATCGCCCGTTACCGCAGAAGCAAGATTGAAGCTTGGCATTTCTTAAAGTCCGTGAAAATAGGCGAAGGCTTTGAGGGATGCGTTAGGCTGCGCTGATGCATCCTACGAGAGGGGCGATCGCACTGATTGAACCAGCATTTCTTCAAGGCGGTGAAAAATATCCGTTTGCGATCGCTTGTGCATGGGTTAAGTCATAGGAGCGGTGAGGTGAAGGTTTTGAGGAATGCGTTACGCTGCGCTAACAGATCTCACAGGAGGGGCGATCGTCAGTCGGTTGAGGCAGCCCATCCAGGTTATCTTTCAGCATTCAGAATCAAAAATCTTGAGAGTTTTGGTGAAGAAGATTCAGAGTCTGATGCTGATTGGGACGTTTCCCAATCAAGAAACTATAAAATTGAACTAAGTTCATCAGAAGAATGTGAGCAATTCTGCTATGAAGACGCTAGCTAAATGGTCTGTAGACGAGTATCATCGCATGGTTGAAGCGGGTATTCTGCGCGATCGCCATGTGGAATTGCTAGCAGGTGAAATTGTTGAGATGAGTCCAGAAACCCCAATTCATTACACCACAGCAAAACGAGGCGCAAAATATTTAGAAGAGTTGCTATCAGGTAAAGCTGATGTTCGCTTCAATGGTCCTCTTACCCTAACCGATTCGGAACCTGAACCTGATATTGCAGTTGTTCGACTCCCAGAATCAGCGTACAACGCCTGTCATCCGGCTCCTCAAGATATCTTCTGGATTGTAGAAGTTGCCAAGACAAGCTTAAAGAAAGACTTGGAGATCAAGGCTGAAATTTATGCATTGGCTGCGATTCAGGAATATTGGGTTTTAGACTTATCTGCTAAGCAGATGATCGTGTTCAGGAATCCTCAAGAGGGTAAGTATGTTGAAGAATATACAATTGGGGAAGGAACGATTACACCACTGGCGTTCAAAGATATTTCAGTGTCTATCAAAAGACTCTTATCTTGAGGTAATTACAGTAGCTCAACACGGTGTTGGTGCGGACGGAATAGAGGTTATCGATGAGAGTGCGATCGCCAATTCTATAAAATGCGTCAGCGTAACGCATCACCGAGTTAAATCAATACCCTTCCTCATCCGACGGCTTCATCTTGGGCTACGGGTTATCCATGCAGGGCAACTTGATCAACAAACCCTAACCGCATGATTTAATCACCAGCCACCGCAAAAGCAAGATTGAAGGTGGCACCTACTTTTCACTCAAATTACCCACCAAAGGCAACCCTAGCTTTGCACCGATGTCGCTCGTCCCTTACTACGCTCGGCATTTCCTAAAGTCAGCAGACGAGAGATTGGAAATATTCGAGCTTTCACCGCTATGTAGCGCAGGGTATTTATTCGGTCGATTGGGGAATGGAAGAACTGATACCGCCCCTGGAAATTTGGGAGCGGTTAGGTGAAGTTGAGTAATGCGCTACGTTTCGCTAACAAGTCCTATTGATAAGACTACAAGATCGGCGATCGCACTAAACTCAGATTAGATCAGAAGGATGCCTTGATTCATTCAACCGAATAGACATTTATAAATTCACAGTTCGTGCAATTATCAACTTCTCTTCACAGGTTAAGATCTAGCTGAGCGGGGAGTGACTTGTGGAATTCATAAGCGATGATTTAGCTTAAAACATTAGTTCAAAACACCGTTAGTGTAGCGATCGCTCCTTAATTCTGCGTCTGTCTAGGGTTAGTGCATCACCTTTCTCTAGCAATATTTTCTCGTATGGAAATATGAATTGCTTCTCCTTACGAATGAGTTGCTAGGATGGCGTGAATCAGATTACAAAGATCACACGTAGTCCAATCCTGCTACGTCCCATGAGAAAATCAGAGTAATTCTGTCGTTCATACCATGTTTAAAGTTGTTACTCCTGGTTTTTCGCAAGAGTTTGAGCGTTGGACAGATGCTCTCAATACCGCCAATTCTTTAATTCCTCAATGCAAAAGCTGGACTCAAGACATTCGCATCTTCCTATTTGATGAACTGATTTGGGTTTACAGCAGAAGTCACAAATACCCTCAATATATTGGGGCCGGAATGTACGATCGCCTCGCCAAACTATTTATTCAGGAAGCGTTAGAAGAGGAAAGCACTGATTCAGAAGATGATTAAGCTAGAGAAGTAAACCGCTCAAAACTTAAAGCGGCTCAAATCCTCATTCTGAACGCTTAACTTTTACTATTCTATTCCCTAAATTATTATGGCCCTTAGAACAATCATCCCGCTAATTTTACTGGTCTTTGTGCCTATTTCGATCGCCGCTGAACAACTGCACTGGGGAGAAACGGCAGTATTTGTTACTTCAGCACTGGCGATCGTTCCCCTCTCAATCTGGTTAACCACTGCTACAGAAAAGATTGCGGTAGTTACAGGTCCAACCTTTGGTGGACTAATCAACGCAGTATTTAGCAACGCGACGGAACTAATCATTGCCCTAACTGCACTTCGAGCAGGACTGGTTGATATTGTAGAAGCTAGCATTACAGGAAGTATTATTGGTGCCCTGTTGTTGCTATTAGGGTTGGGACTGTTGACGGGAGGTCTGCGCTATAAAGAACAGGAATTTAAGCCGATTTTGGCGCGGGTAAACGGCTCCTCAATGACCCTGGCAGCAGTAGCGATCGCCCTTCCCACCCTGGTCATCAACACATCCAGAATGGTGAATATATCCTCCATTCGCAGCCTTTCTCTGATTACCGCAGGGGCATTAATCGTGGTGTATGGATTAACATTATTGTTCTCCTTAAAGACCCACAGTTTTCTCTACGACATTGGTATCTCAGAAGAACCAGTACCGGAACCTGGAACCGATGCTCCTGCTAGGGGAATGCGTCGGTTACTGCTTTGGCTGAGTGTGCTACTTGCCTCAACCGTTGCCATTGCAATCGAGTCAGAACTGTTTGTCGGTGTGATCGAGCAAGAAACCTCTCGCTTGGGGCTTACACCTTTATTTACAGGTGTAATCTTACTGCCGCTGATTAGTGATGTGGCCGGTTATGTGCTGATTGTTCGCTTGTCCATGAAAAATCAGATGGATCTAGCAGTTGCTACTGTGACAGGTGATAGCCTACTGATTGCGCTATTTGTTGCGCCAATTCTAGTATTTGTGGGTCAAGCAATGGGACAACCTATTGACCTTAACTTCAATACGTTTGAAGTGATTGCTCTAGCAATTACCGTAATCGTGAGTAATTTGATTCTCTCAGGTGGACGTTCTAACTGGTTAGATGGTGCATTTCTGCTAGCGACTTACTTCCTCTTGGGTGTTGCCTTTTACTATCATCCAGCCTAAAGAAAGATGAATGGACTTTCTCAAATAGGTAAACAAGAGGTAGGGGCGAACGTCTATCCGCCCCTACAGCGATTTGTGTTTTAGACAAGTGAAAACTGCTGTAAGTCCATCTGTAACCATTTCTGCAACAATCCCCTAATGGCTCTATGTCACTGGCTAAGGTAAAAGAATCGTGTTAGAGATTCTTGGGGTACTGAAATTATGGTTCATCACACACTAGCAGCGAGAGCTAAACAAGCAGGAACTAAACAACTTCTTGGCGTTGGGTTAACTCTGGTCGGTTTCATAGTATTAGCTGCCCCGCAGCAAGCGGCAATCGCTTCGCCACAACAGCATTTCCCTGTTGCTCAGCTTCACACAAATCAATCGTCTCAAAATCAGTTGCCGCGATCGGTTGTGCGGCAGGTGCGTCACGATCTGTCACAGCGTCTCAACATTCCTCAACGTGATTTAGACGTTGTTAGTTTTGAGCAGCAAACCTGGGTGTATCGCACCGACATGACCGCACAGGTGATTAAATTGGAAGCTAATCAAAACACGGATTTACTGCCCGAAGTGAGCGATCGCCTCCTCCAAACAATTGCCGAAGAATTTGATGTTTCGGTCAACAGTTTACGCATCACAGAAGCCCAGCCCAAAGTGTGGGACGGCTGCATGGGAATCTACGTGCCAAACCAGGCTTGCACTATGATTGCAATTTCAGGCTGGCAGGCGATCGTCGCTGGAGAAAATCAAAGCTGGGTTTATCATTTGAGTGAAGATGGTTCACGCATTGTGTTAAACCCTACCGCCAGCGGTGGCAGCTTAACCCCGTCCTTCATTCCAACCGACGGACAGCCCTCTGAATCGATTGATAACACAATCATCTTTCGAGCCGTAACTTCAGGTGGTTTGGCAGGCACTGTTTCACAAGTGATTTTGACGGCAGATGGCACCATTTATCGTCAGGTATCCCAACCGACTTCGCCTCGCCCCTCCGATCCGGTGGTTGAGCGCCGCCTCTCACCAGAGCAGGTACAGCAATTCCAGCAGCTTTTAGAGGAACAAAGATTCCCCAATCTGAACGGGCTGAGATATATCACGGATGCTGCATTTGCTGACTATCCAACGATTACCTTCTACGCAATGGGTGGTCAGGTTGAATACATTGATTTGGCATACGACGATCTACCGGAAGCGCTCCAGGAAGTGATTCAAGCCTGGAACCAGTTTTAGGTTTCATAATCAGGCGTGAGTAGGGGCGATCGCCCCTACAGCGGTCTTCACCTCAATTCTGCTGAAATAGTGGGTAGACCGATAGGATAAGGAATGTACGCTTTCTAAACAAGATTCCTTTGAGCCGCAATCCTGATTATCCTGCATCTCCCGGAACAACCAGAACAGGTGCTTTGTATGCCGTCTTTGCTTACGCATCCTGGGGACTACTGCCGATCTACTGGAAGTTCTTTGGGCAAATTCCGGCTGTCGAAGTTCTCAGCCATCGCATGATCTGGTCGATGGTGTTTCTCACTGGGTTACTGTTGTTGCAGCGGCGTAGAGCCGAATTTACCAAAATTTGGCGATCGCCCACTCATCTCGCCACACTCTTCTTGACCGCCACACTCCTCACTTTCAACTGGGGGCTTTATATCTACGCCGTGAATGCCGATCGCGTTGTAGAAACCAGTTTAGGATATTTCATTAATCCGCTGGTGAACGTCCTGCTCGGATTTGTGTTTCTCAAAGAAAAGCTCAACCGATGGCAAATCTTAGCAGTGGTATTAGCAGGGCTGGGAGTTGCAACCTTTGTCTGGCAGATTGGAAAAGTTCCCTGGATTGCGCTAGCCCTGGCGTTTTCCTTTGGCTGCTATGGATTACTGCGAAAAGTGGTGCCCGTCGCACCGATGGCTGGACTAGCAATGGAAACACTGTTGATCACTCCGATCGCCCTAGCTGTCACTGGATATTGGGCTGCGACAGGCACAGGTCACTTTGGCACCAGTTGGGCTACCAGTTTGCTATTTATTGGCGCAGGTATCACAACTTCATTACCGCTGCTCTGGTTCAACAATGCGGCTAAACGGTTACGGCTTTCTACATTAGGATTCTTTCAATATCTAGCTCCCAGTTTGCAGCTTGTGTTAGCCCTGTGGCTCTACAGTGAACCGTTTACCCCGACTCACGCGATCACATTTGGGCTAATTTGGACCGCCTTGATTCTGTATTCCACCTCATCTTTGAAAAGACAGCAAATGAGCTAATTACTGCCTACAGCGAACTAGAGTCGAGACTGGCTGACTCCCCTAAGCTTTGCGGTAAGTGAATGCCACACTCCTGTTTTAGACCGTTGAAGCGGGTATCGCGTTCGTCTTCATCGGTGGCGGTGAGGGGGCGGCTAGAGTGCCAGTCGCCCACAGTGACATAGCCTTCATCAAATAGCGGGTGATAGGGCAAATCATAGGTTTGAAGATAGTCATACACTTGCTTAGAACTCCAGCGAAGAATCGGTAGCACTTTGTAAATGCTGCCCTGGAGATTGACAAAATTTAGCGTTTTGCGATGGTCGGTTTGGCTGCTGCGAAGCCCTGCTAGCCAGGCTGTAACCTTTAACTCGCGCAGTGCTCGCTGCATCGGCTCAACTTTGCGGAGCTGATCATAGCGATTGAGCGACTCTACGTCCTCTTGGGCCCATAGCCGACCATAGATCGCCTCCATTCGGGCAGGGCTAAGGGACGATTGATAGACCTTGAGGTTGAGGTTAAGGCGATCGCTCAACTGTTCTGCAAAGAGATAAGTTTTGGCAGGCAAATAGCCTGTATCAATCCAAATTACCGGAATATCAGGCACAATGCGAGTTACCATATGCAGCATTACAGCAGAGTGAATGCCAAAACTAGTCGTCATTGCCAGTCCGCTGTCAAATGTGTCAACGGCCCATTGCACAATCTGAACTGCATTTGCTTTGACAAACTGCTGATTTACTTCGTTCAGGTTGATTGCGGTCTGCCCCCATTTCAAGCTAGTCATTCAACTTTCCTTCAGATCCATTGGACGTTGTGCGATCGCTGCCTCCTTTCAGATAATCGCACGATACAAACGAACTTGGCACGATGCTTCTACAATGCTCTAGTTATGCAGCAATTGAGAGACAAAAGTGACGCGCAAGACCCTTTACTTGGCTAGCCCCTACGGGTTTTCCCAGCAACAAAAGGCGCTGCTGCTGCCGCCCATCATTCAGATGTTAGAAGCATTGGGGGCAGAAGTTTGGGAGCCATTTGAACGCAATAACCAGGTTGATTTTTCTCAGGCAGGCTGGGCCTATCAGGTGGGCCAGGCAGACTTCATTGATGTGAAAAACTGCGACGGCATCTTTGCCGTTGTGAATGGAATGCCGCCCGATGAAGGAGTCATGGTTGAACTGGGAATGGCGATCGCCCTCCAAAAAGCCATCTTTCTGTTTCGGGATGACTTTCGCCGCTGTGCTGACAGTGAACTTTATCCGCTCAACCTGATGATTTTCTCAGGCTTACCCGAAAAGACGTGGGAAGATTATTACTACACCTCATTAGAAGAAATTAAATCTGAGCAAAAGGCGCTCTATCGCTGGCTCAAAGCGGTACAGGGTGATTGGTAATTGGAAGCCAAGATCTGATCTGAGCATAAGAACGTCTGGAACTGTCCAAGCCTTTGGTGTATTTCTATGGGTTCTCTGACAGTTCTAGAAACAGCATCATGCATCAAATTAGAAACGTTTTGCTGAAAAAATGGCGATCGCCCTTCCTCATCCTGATTGCCCTAACCAGCCTGGTTGCCCTGCTGATAGGGGGGCAATTGAATCGCAGTGCAATTGCCCAAACCGTAGAATCGGGAACGCCAGGAGAAGTAGGGGCGATCGCCCAGATTGATCTGGCGCAACCCTTTGAGCAGCTTGGGATAGAAGGTGCAATCTTGATCTATGACCAGAACGCAGACCAGTTTTATGAACACGATCCCAGCCGTAACGCAACAGCCTTTTTCCCTTTGTCTACCTTCAAGATTTTGAATGCGCTTGTCTCTCTAGAAACAGGTGTAATCCGCGATGATGTCACGGTTCTCACCTGGGATGGCGTTGAGCGTGGGTTTCCCACCTGGAACCGTGACACGAATCTTCGCCAGGGTTTCAAAGATTCGGTCGTCTGGTTCTATCAAGTCCTGGCTCGTAAAGTTGGCCATGAGCGAATGCAGGATTTTGTTAATCAGGTCGAGTACGGCAATCGCAACATTGGCCCAGCCGAAGCGATCGATCGGTTTTGGCTAGAAGGGCCCTTGCAGATTACGCCCCGCCAGCAAATCGAGTTTTTGCAAAAGCTCTACCGCAACGAGGTGCCTTTCTCTCAACGCACCATCGATCTCGTCAAAGACATCATGGTCGTTGAGCGCACACCAGACTATGTACTGCGTGGCAAAACAGGTTGGGACGGTGCGGTTGAGCCAGGAATAGGCTGGTTCGTCGGATATTTAGAACAAAACGATAATGTCTACTTCTTTGCTACCAACGTTGACATTCAGGATGACGATGACCTAGCCGCCCGCCTCGAAGTGACTCGGCGTAGCCTTGGAGCATTAGGGCTGTTTTGATACCGATTTAAATAGATTTCACAACACATCAACTCTTTGTAAGGGCGAATGGCCATTCGCCCTTACAGGTATCTGCATCCTTTTCAAATCAAATTGGTATGAGAATCTGAAGCTGGCTCAGACTCGCTTTAATCTCGTTGCCAAGCTCCAGCTTGGCAATGCGGTCGGGGAAGCTCCAGCTTCCTTGGATGAAGGGAGCGAGTCTCGCGGGCTGCTGCAATTGGCGGTTCCTTGCTAGCGCAGGAAGCTGGAGCTTCCAGTCCGTCATTACCAAGCTGGAGCTTGGTAACGAGGCGACGAGGCGAAAATCGTTGAGCAGCAGTGCGGAATCGTTGAGCAGCAATGCGGAATCGTTGAGCAGCAGTGCGGGATCATTGAGCAGCAGTGCGGAATCGTTGAGCAGCAAAGTAAGGAGACTTCTAGTAAACAAAATACCTGTAAGGGCAGGTTTAGCCTTGGAAGTGTCGGTCATTGCAAAGATTCTGACCAAACCTGCCCCCACCTCAGGGTAAGTTCTTTCCTGGAAATCGCCTGAGCGACGGGCAAAGTCTGAGAACGAGATATTACCAATTCCCTCTACGATTAGTAGTTAAATTGAGAAAAAATCCCTGCTCCTATGCCCCCAACCATTGCCCTCATCGCCCACGATCGCAAAAAAGACGATATGGTAGCATTTTCCCAAAAGTATGTCTACCTTCTGTCGCGCTACAGGCTGATTGCCACAGGCACAACGGGCGAACGCATTCAGTCGGGAACAGAGTTGACGGTTGAGTGTAAGCTTTCTGGTCCGCTGGGTGGAGATGCTCAAATTGCAGCAGAGGTGACAACCGGAGACGTGGCTGCGGTAATTTTTCTGATCGACCCGCTGTACGCTCAGCCTCACGAACCCGACATTCGCGCTTTGCTGCGGATTTGTGAGGTGCATAACGTGTTGTTTGCGACTAATCTCGCAACTGCGGAAGCGATCGCCTCTCAACTCTCTACAACCCAAAATGCCTATTTAATCTTTAATCCGGTTGCAGGTCAGAGCGACCCGGTGCAGGCATTGTCCCAAATTCGAGAATTGCTTCAGCCACATCTGCTGCTGACGGTTCATACCACCACCCCAGAAGACGACATCGAACAGGTTACAAAAGAGGCGATCGCCGCTGGAGCAGATATGATCTTAGCCTCCGGAGGCGACGGCACGATCTCAGCAGCGGCGGCTGGCGTAATTGGCACGGGCGTTCCTTTGGGTGTAATTCCGAGGGGAACAGCTAACGCTTTCTCAGTCGCGTTGGGAATCCCTAGAACAGTGCAGGGAGCTTGCAATACGATTTTGGCAGGACTAACGCGCACCGTAGATGCAGCTCGCTGCAACGGTTCGCCTATGATTCTGCTCGCTGGAGTTGGGTTTGAGGCAGAAATCATCGAACGGGCCAGCCGCGACCTGAAAAATCGTTTGGGCGTTTTGGCCTACATTCTGGCAGGGGTGCAGCAGGTTGGACAGCAGGAACAATTTCTCGCTCAAATTGAAGTCGATGGCACAGTGAGTGAGTGTCAGGCAGGGGCAATTACCATTGCCAACGTTGCGCCACCAACCTCTGTGTTAGCGCAAGGCTTTGGGCAGGTGCTTGTAGATGACGGACTGCTAGACGTGACAATCAGCACGGCAAATACTCGGCTTCAGGCGATCGACACGATGCTCAACCTGTTTGGTTCGGCGTTGATTAAAACTGCTCCTAACCGAGATGACATTATCTGTCTGCGAACCAAGCGGCTCACTGTAACCACTGACCCACCCCAAAAAGTGGTAGTTGATGGAGAAATTATCGGCACTACGCCCGTTGAAATTGAGTGCATTCCTCAAGGGCTGCTGGTGTTTGCTCCGCCTGTGGCAGTACCACCTACCCAGGAAGAGGTTGACGCTGAAATTGCGGAGGAAATGGCTGCTATTGAAGATGCAGTTTCTTAACTAAGACGTGTAGCGCCATCAAAGAGGGACAAAGTTCATTCCGCAGATGGATTACTTTTTTTGTAGAGTGGCAGATGATTTGTTGCGAAGTTGCTATCTGAAGAGTTAGTTCTATTTCGCCTTGTATCATCTTCTTCAGATAGCTACAGCTAAGAAACTGTTTGTAAACAAAGATTTAGATCCCCCTAAATCCCCCTTCAAAAGGGGGACTTCAAGCTCTTGGTTCGGTTCCCTCCTTTTTAAGGAGGGTTAGGGAGGATCAAGTCTTGAAACCTGTTTCAGCTTCTTCAAATTTATTTACAAACAGTCTCTAAAGAAGCGATTGCTTCAAAATAGCCAATGGTCAGCCCGTGATTGGCAGTTGTAACTGTAACTTGTAAAAGATGAATGCTGATCTCTGCGAGCATATCTTCATTGGCGACAGTGAGATGGCGCGGCTTATACGGACACATTTTGTGGGTGCCGAAGCCTCTGCTGGCTCGTCGATGTCGCCTGGAGCGATCGCCACTTGGTCACAAAGCCTCAAGACGACCCTCAACATTTTGCTAAATAGCTGCTCCCCAATGTTTGCCGTTTGGGGGAGCGATCGCCTCTTGTTTTACAACGATGCTTACTATTCTTTGTTACGGGACAATCAGTTACAGGGCAATCAGCCCATACGGGTGGGTCAACCCCTGAGCCATAGCTGGAATGACGACTGGCAGCAGATACAATCAGACGTTGAGCAGGTGTTTGCGACGGGGCAACCTTTCCAACGTGAGGATCAGCCGTCTCCAGGCGATCGCCCCGACACAATGCACACATATACCTGGTCGTACACCCCAATCTGGCACGAAACAGGTCAATTAGAGGGCGTATTTGCCACTGGCTGTAGAGGGTTTGACCAGTCCCCTCAAAGCCACCCTATCTCCCAAGACCTGAAAGCAACGCTATCCCGCCGAGAAGAACAACTGCGGCTAATTACCAATGTTGTTCCGGCTTTGGTTGCCTACGTGGACAAAGACCATTACTACCGATTTAACAACCAAACCTACGAAGCCTGGTTTGGGCAACGCCCCTCAGACCTGATGGATCAACACGTCCGAGAGGTATTGGGTGAGGCGGCTTACGAAGCCGTGCTTCCCCACATGAAACAAGCTCTCTCTGGACAGCGGGTCAGCTTTGAGAGCCAGATCCCCTACCGCACGGGCGGAATTCGCTACGTTAGCGCTGACTACGTTCCCCATATCAACAGCCAGGGTATTGTAGAAGGCTATTTCAGTCTGGTAAGCGACATTAGCGATCGCAAGCAAACCGAAATGGCTCTGGTTGAGCAAGAGCAGCGTTATCGCTACATCTTTGAGGTAGTGAGTATTTCCATTTGGGAGGAAGATTTTTCTGCTGTAAAAGCAGCGATCGCCCAACTCAAAGCAACAGGAGTTAAAGATTTTCGCCAACACTTCAGCGCTCATCCTGAGTTTGTGCAACAGATGATTGAAAGGGTGGGCTTGCGAGATGTCAATCAGGCCACGCTGCGCCTGTTTGGGGCACAAAGCAAAGCAGAACTATTAAATTCCTTGCGTCAGATTTTCACGCCCGAATCTGAAGCCATTTTTATAGAAGAACTGCTGGCTATCGCGACTGAGCAGCCCTTTTATGCTGCTGAGACGGTTCTGCAAACCTTGCGGGGCGATCGCTTCCACGTCTGGTTTACCATCGCTTTTCCGCCTGCTTCAGAAGCCTATGACCGAGTGTTAATCTCACTGATGGACATCAGCGAGCGCAAACAGGCAGAAGAGTCCATGCGCCAGAGCGAAGAACGCTATCGCTATTTAGCCGAATCAATTCCCCAAATGGTTTGGACTGCAAACGCTGAAGGAATGCTGCTGGATGTCAATCAGCGCTGGAGAGACTTCACTGGGTTGACATTAAGACAGGCTCAACTTGCAGGATGGCAGGCAATCATTCATCCCGATGATGTTGCCGTACTCAATCACCACTGGGAAGCCGCTCAGCACAACAATAACTGCTATCAGGCAGAAGGACGGATGCGGCGGTTTGATGGCGTGTATCGCTGGCATTTACACCAGGCGGTGCCCTTGAAAGATGACGAAGACGAAATCATTAAATGGTTTGGCACTGCAACCGATATAGAAGAACAGAAACAATTGCAGCAAGAGCGGGAACGCTTGCTGCAACTCGAACAAGCAGCCCGTGCTGAATCAGAAACCGCTAATCGCATTAAAGATGAGTTTTTGGCGGTGCTGTCCCATGAGTTGCGATCGCCCCTCAACCCCATTCTGGGCTGGTCAAGGCTACTACAAAACGGCAAGCTCGATAGCACCAGAACTCAACAAGCCCTGGCAGCCATCGAGCGCAACGCCAAACTGCAAGCAGAACTGATCGAAGACTTGCTCGACGTTTCTCGCATCTTGCGCGGCAAGCTCAACCTCACCATTGCCCCCGTGAACCTAGCATCTACCATTCATGCTGCGATCGAAACCGTGCGTCTTGCAGCCGAAGCCAAGTTGATCGACTTGCAGTTTACGATTTGTGACCTGGAAGCGGAAGCCAACGGACACTCACCCAAACCCGAAGTCCAAAATTCAAGACTGGCGATTTTAGGAGACGCAACCCGCTTACAGCAGATTGTTTGGAACCTCCTCTCCAATGCCGTCAAGTTTACCCCTCCAAACGGGCGAGTCGAGGTAAAGCTGTCATCGGTCATTCGTCGCTGGTCATCGTTAGAAGATAAACCATCTAGCACCCATGACTCAGGACAAAGGACAAGTGACCCCAAACAAATAATCAATTACGCCCAAATTACTGTTATCGACACCGGAAAAGGCATCTCTCCCCAATTCCTACCCTATGTGTTTGATTACTTCCGTCAGGCAGATAGCGCTACGACACGACAGTTTGGTGGGTTGGGGCTGGGGTTGGCGATCGTGCGTCACCTGGTTGAACTGCACGGTGGCACGATTCAAGTTGACAGCCCAGGGGAGGGAAGGGGAGCTACTTTTACCATCCGGCTACCGCTGTTGAAGGATGAGGACGGAGGGATAAAGGATGAAGGACAATCGTTCTATTCTTTGTCCCTCAACTCTCAGCCTTTAGAGTCGATTCGCGTTTTGCTGGTAGAAGACAATACCGATACCCGTGACTTTGTTGCTTTTTCGTTAGAACAAGCGGGTGCGAAGGTGACATCTGTTGCTACGGCTGCCGCTGCCCTGGCTGCCCTAAAGCGATCGCCTCCCGACATTCTGTTGAGCGACATTGGCCTGCCAGAAATGGATGGCTATATGCTGATGCGCCAAATACGAGCTTTGCCCCCTGAGCAAGGCGGACAGGTAAAGGCGATCGCCCTCACAGCCTACGCGGGTGATTTCAATCAGCAACAGGCGCTAGCCGCCGGATTTCAACGCCACCTTGCCAAGCCGATCGAACCGGAAACGTTGATTTTGGCGATCTCTGCCCTGACTGGAACTTTGACTAGTCGATATCATCAAAATAAATAAGGGGCGTTGGTCATGCACTTGAATTTATGGATCACAAAACTGACGCTGATGTTGGGTGTCGGCGTTTCTTTACCGCTCTGGGCAACGGGGGCGATCGCCGCTGAACGGGTTGTCTTAAAATACAGCATTCTACGGCAGTCGGTTTCCGTTGCCGAACTGACAACGCTAGCCGAAACAGGCGAAACATCGCGATCGCTCAATCGCTATCTGCGTCTGGCTGGAAAGCAGCCCGAAGAAGTGCGCCAAACGCTGACCGAAGAAGCTCAGGTCAACGTGATTTTAGTCGATCGGGGTTTGAATAATCCGGTAGGCGATCGCGTCCTTGACCAGATCGGGGAAGCAATCTATCCGCCATCGGGCGAAGCCAGTCGGGAAGCAATGCGATCGGCACTGGTGCTTTCAGCCAGTGATGACAATCGCATTAGCTTAATAGAAGTGATTCAAAACTATCCAACCGATGAGGTGGTGGTTGATGGCGATCGCCTCGTTGCCGCCTACGGTCAGCTTCAGGCCATTCAAGAACGCTTTGGCGGCTTAATAGAAGGGGGGTTAGACGGCGTATTAGACAACATCCAGCTATTTTAAGCCAAGAAGCTGGTTTAATCCCTCAGCCATCTCAATACGCCAAAGTTTCCAGAGTCTCGCGCAGGTATCGGCTCACCAGTTGGTCTTGACTGAGTGGCGAATGGCTCCGATCTTCGCCACGCTCGGTTTGCCAACGCTTGAACCCAGAACTGGAGGCGATCGCCCGCTTCAAGCTATCCCAGACCTGCTCATCTCCAGGAGACTGTATACCAGCGGTAAAAGAAGTAGTAGCCATAGAAGTTTCAGGAATGGTGCAAGGATGGGTGGAAGCTCAAAAGTTTCACTAATCACAGCATAGCGTAGTCAACCCGCTTGACTGTGCTGAGCTACACGGTTAGGCAACTTAGCACCAGGTTAAGCATCAGGCGATCGCCCCTCCAACAGTTCTTCAATCACTTCCTCTGCCACCTGTTCCTCAACAACTGAGGCTGCTTCAGCCTGCGAAACAGCCTCAGAAGCGATTGCCTCTTCAACACCTGACTCCTCTGCCGCAGTCACCGTTGCTGGATCGGTGGCAGCGTCAGTAGCAGCATCAGTGGCAGCATCGGTCTGGCTCACTTCGACTGGAATAGCTTCCCCTGAAATAGTTTCTCCTGAAATAGTTTCTCCTGGAATAGCTTCCCCTGAAATAGTCTCCTTGACGACGGGAGCAGATGCACCTGCGGCGGTTACGTTCTCTAAAGCGATCGCCGTAGATGCAGCGGCACCTGTCTCAGGTTCAGAGGATACTCCATCAGCAACGGCTATGGGTGGGGGAGGTGGGGCGATCGCAGGCAAAATGTGCTTGACGCGCAGCCCTAAAACCGTAAAGTTTCGACCAATTTGCTCTGGCAGATAGGGTTGTGTCGCGGCAAGCTCAGCCTCACCTGCCAGCAACACCCGCACAACGCTAAGGGGAACTTGCAAAAACAAATTGCAGCCCAAAAAGGCGATCGCCGCTACCAGTAGCCCAACCAATCGCCCAGAAAAGGGAGTCACTTCCACCGCAAGCGGAGCCAGTTTGTAAAGCTGCCAGAGGGCGATCGTTAGAATGACGGGGGCGATCGCCGTCAACACCCGCACCTCTTTGGTTTTGAAAAGTCGCAACAGTCGCCGCTGTTCATCACTGAGTTGAGTCGGCTGGAGGGCGATCGCCAGCAGGCTAAAAATGTAAAACGGACGCTGCCACTGCATCCAGAAAACAGGCGCAACTCCCACTACGGCAACAAGCCCCAACTCCAGCACCATAGGCAAGAAGGGATCACCCGCCGCCAACCCTAACAAGCAAATTTCTAAGAGAATCGGCAGCGCCGCTACGCCCGCCAGGTGAACCCACAGGTAAGGATCAGACCAAAAAGAACGCATACCCAATCTGCATCAGAGGCAACACTGTCATAGTAATCGGGAACGGGATATCGCGGATCAGATCTGCGACTTCTCAGAGAAGTCGCAGATCTGATCGAGCTTATTTCAGCGCCATTCTACTGAACCTGAGTAGAAGCAGCAGTTTGTTGCTCTGAATACATTGCCCGCAGCACCAGCGCCGGATCGACCCAGTTATCGTTATATTTCAGCCCCCAGTGCAGGTGAGGTCCGGTTGTTCGCCCTGTCATGCCGACGCGACCAATGCGCGTCCCGGCTGGCACTTCCTGCCCTTCCCAAATCTGCACGCCGCCTTCACGGTCAATCATGTAGCGTCCTTGACTGTTAGATTCAACGTGTCCCTGCATATGGCAGTAGATGTGCAGCCAGCTTCCAGACTCCACCACAACCGAAGTGCCGCAGTTGCTGTCGTCTGTCACCTCAACGACGGTACCTGACCACCAGTTGCGAATGTAGCTGCCAGAAGGAGCGGCCATATCCAAACCGTAGTGAAACTCCTGGCTGTAACCACCCATCGGAGACAGCCGATAGCCAAACGGAGACGTGTATGCCTGAAAATTTTCCAGCGGAAAGGAAGCTCCCTGCCACTGATTCACCGCTATCTGGCTGGGATCAAGCTGAGCAACTTCCTGCTCTGGATTCACCGCTTCAGCGTCTGCATCGATCGCCAAAGTTTCCCGTTTTTGCTCGGATGAGGCAGCATCTTCACCCGCATTAACCTCTGTCTCGGTACGGACTTCTGCGTCTGGGCTTGCCTCTGCACCAGGGCTAGAGTCAACCGACGGGTTTGGAGCCGCCCCTCCGATAAGATTTGGAAGACTACTGCCAGGAACACGGCTAAGGTCGATCGCTCCACCAACTTCCTGGTGCGTTTCTAGAACAACCAGCAATGCCATACCCAGCCCAAACAACAGCAGTAGTTTCCCAAACCGAACAGAATTCTTTTGCATCATTAACGGCGCGATTTCTAATCCAGGCGCGTAGTGCCATAACAGAGGTGAGACCGAGAATTATTCAGATCTAAAGATACTAGATGAATTGCGGAAATGTGTGTCCGTTGAGAATTTGTCCATGTAGGAGCTTTACCTAACCTGCGGTGTACCAATAGCTTTGGATTTTTGTCAGTATGGCGCTACTCGCCTTGATTAAGAATCTCCATCGCTCGTTCCGGTAGAGACGATATAACTTTAAGAGGGGTGTAGCATTAACAAAACTTCAGGATGAATCCACCTGATTCTCGTAGGCTGCAATTCACACCGGACTTGAATATCTGCCGCATTCTCAACGGGATGTGGCAGGTATCGGGGGCACATGGGGCGATCGCTCCCCAACGGGCAATCCAGAGTATGTTCGACTATTTTGACGCAGGCTTAACCACCTGGGATCTGGCAGACCACTACGGCCCAGCGGAAGACTTTGTTGGCGAATTTAGACGACAAATTTCCGCCACGCGCAGTACAGCAGTCTTGCAGAGCCTGCAAGCGTTCACCAAGTGGGTGCCCCGCCCTGCCCGCATGACGCGCAGTCTGGTTGAGGAAAACATTGACATTTCACTGCGGCGGATGGATGTACCATCGCTAGACCTGCTTCAGTTTCACTGGTGGGAATATCGCGATAAAAACTACCTGGATGCACTCAGCTATCTGACAGAACTGCAAAACGAAAACAAGATTAAGCATTTAGGGCTAACCAACTTTGACACAGAGCATCTGCAAATTATCCTGGAAAACGACATTCCAATCGTCTCTAACCAGGTGCAGTTTTCTCTGATCGATCGTCGTCCGCTGGTTCGTATGGTACCGTTTTGTCAGAAGCACAACGTGAAGCTGCTTGCCTACGGAGCAATTTGTGGCGGCCTATTGTCGGAGCGCTACCTGGGACAACCTGAACCGGAGCGAGCCGCACTCGATACCGCTTCACTGAGAAAGTACAAGAACATGATAGACGTGTGGGGGGGTTGGGAGCTATTTCAAAACCTGCTTTCGGCGCTCCAGATTCTCGCTCAAAAGCATGGGGTAAGCATCGCCAACATTGCAGTGCGCTACGTTTTAGATCAGCCAGCGGTAGCAGGTGTGATCGTGGGGGCGCGGCTAGGTGTATCAGACCATTTGCAGGACAATGCTAGAGTTTTTCACCTGATGTTAGATGAGGGCGATCGCACCCAAATCGACGCTGTACTCAGACAATCCCGCGACCTTTACCAACTGATTGGTGACTGCGGCGACGAATATAGGAGATAGCGTAGCGTCTGCCATATTACTCTCTTTTGTGTAACCATCTACCTATTTGTGTGTCTCCTGGGTTACATTCAGCAGCCTGTTCAAGACCTATTTCCTTAATCGGGGCAACACTACATCCCCTACTAGCAGCCATGACTATGACTCCTCCTGGCACCTCTCCTGGCAGTATGTTGGCAACCCTGTCACAGGGCGATCGCAAAGGCGATTTGACACGTCGCGTGAAGGATCTTCCCGTTCCTCAATTTGCGAGTCTGCTCGAACAAATTACAAAAGAGTTTGAGCATTTTCTCAGGGCGATCGAAATGATCAATAACGAAGCCCTGGAAACGATGCTGGAGCAAATCCTGGAGGCATTCACACTCAAAATTGGGCAAATTTTACAGGCTGATCGCACCACCATCTTTCTAGTCGATGAAGAAAGGGAACAGCTCTGGTCAAAAATTGCCCAGGGTGAAGGCGAAAAACCCTTAGAAATCCGGGTGCCGCTAAACGTAGGAATCGCCGGACACGTTGCCGCAACCGGAAAATGCCTCAACATTGCCGACGTGTATAGCCATCCGTTGTTTAATCGGGATGTCGATCGGCAGACGGGCTACCGCACTCGCAGTGTTCTCTGTATGCCGATTTTTAGCACCAAAAATCGCGTTGTTGCTGTCGTGCAGTTAATGAACAAGGCAGGCAATGAACCCTTTGATGCTGAAGACGAACGCCAGTTTCGCGAATTTGCTTCGTCAATTGGGATCATCCTGGAAAGCTGCAATTCGTTTTACATTGCCGCCCGCAACCAAAAAGGCGTAGCGGCCCTGCTAAAAGCCACTTCTTGTCTGGCACAAAGCTTAGACCTGGAGAAAACCCTACGGGCAGTGATGGACGAAGCCCGCGACCTGATGCAGGCCAATCGCAGTACGCTGTTTTTGCTCGATCGAGAACAGGGGCAACTCTGGTCAAAGGTAGAGACAGCCGACGGCAGCACTCTAATGGAAATTCGCATTCCGGCAGACCGAGGAATTGCAGGCTATGTCGCCTCCACCGGGCAAGCGCTAAACATTCCCAATGCCTACGAAGATCCGCGCTTTGACCCATCGACTGACAAGCGCACAGGCTATCGCACCCGCAACATTCTCTGTATGCCTGTCTACAACTCGGAGGGGGTGCTGATCGGCGTAACGCAGTTAATTAACAAGCACCAGGGCAGCTTTACCAGTTCAGACGAAGAGTTTATGCGAGCGTTTAACATCCAGGCGGGAGTCGCGCTGGAAAATGCTCAGCTATTTGAAAGCGTGTTGCTGGAAAAGCAGTATCAAAAAGATATGCTGCAAAGCCTGTCAGATGCTGTAATTTCTACCGATATGCAGGGCAGAATTGTCACCATCAATGACGCAGCGCTAGAATTGCTGGGCTGTCCGCGCCAAAAGGAAGGAGGCGATCGCCACCAGGAAGATTTCTGGACAGAGCAGCTTGTAGGTCGCCCGGTTTGGGAAGTCGTGCCGATCGACAATCTGCAAATGCGCGTTGAGGACAGCCTTAAACTTGGGGCAAAGCACTACGTTCCTGAACAAAGCCTGACGGTAGGGCTATTTCTTAGCCAGTCGGCACAGCCCCAGTCCAGCGTCAACGGGAATGGCAACGGGTCAGGAATGTATGCAATGGCAGTGCGCGATCGCCAAAACCTCAGCAGTTTTCTCCCCTGGAATCTCAGCCCCATTAAGAGCCAGTCTTTTGACCTCTCTCCAATTCCCCAAGAGCAGGTACGAGAACTGGAGCGCAGCATTAACCTGACAGTCAACCCATTGACCAATCCAGAAGGCACCGTCCGAGGCGGGCTAGTCGTGTTAGAAGACATCAGCCAGGAAAAGCGGATGAAAGCAACGATGTACCGCTACATGACTCCTGGCGTAGCCGAACGGGTCATGGCGCTGGGCGAAGACGCGCTGATGGTCGGCGAGCGCAAAGAAGTCACCATCCTGTTTTCTGACATTCGCGGCTACACCTCACTAACGGAAAGGATGGAAGCAGCAGAAGTCGTATCGCTGCTCAACAATTACTTTGAAACGATGGTAGAAGCAGTGTTTAACTATGAAGGCACCCTTGATAAATTCATCGGCGATGCGCTGATGGCCGTATTTGGTGCGCCCCTGCCGTTAAAAAACCATGCCTGGATGTCTGTACAGTCGGCACTGGATATGCGCCGACGACTGGCAGAGTTTAACCAGAATCGCCGCATTAAAAGTCAGCCTCAAATCCGCATTGGCATCGGCATCAGTTCAGGAGAAGTCGTATCGGGCAACATCGGCTCCCAAAAGCGGATGGACTACACCGTCATTGGCGATGGTGTAGACATTAGCTCTCGCCTGGAAGGAGTCACTAAGGAATACGGCTGCGATATCATTCTCAGCGAGTTTACCTACAGCCTTTGTCAGGAACACATTGTTGTGCGTGAACTAGACCGGATTCGGGTGAAAGGCAAGACAAAACCAATCAGCGTTTATCAGCTAATCGGCGATCGCCATCACCCCCTCGACGACCAGACCCACGAATTTCTGTCGCTCTATGAGCAGGGCCGCTCAGCCTACACAGACATGAACTTTCAGCAGGCAATTCGCTACTTTGAAAAGGCGCAACGCTTGCAGCAAGATGACCGGGCGATCGCCGTCCACCTAGAACGCGCCAACGCCTACCTGCTCAGCCCTCCCCCTACCGCCTGGGATGGAGTTCACACCATGACTACTAAGTAAACAAGCGGTTGTCATATAGCTGCATTCATCGCGCAAGCGATTGAGCTGGATGGTCTGAAGAAGGGTGAGGCGAGCCAACTATTCAACATCAGTCGCAACACGATTGACCTGTGGTTTAATGCAACCCCAACGGATAGCCAATGCTCGCCTCATTAATCAACACATTAATCAACACTGGAAAGTATATGTGCTGCCCATAGTAGCCGTGAAAACAACTCAACTGCTGCTCTCCGTGGGTCGGGTCGTCCCACCCATCCATATCGAGCACGATTTCTTTGGGAGCCTCCGGGTAGCGGTTGATAAATCCCTCTACCGTCCGTGAGCGCATCTTCGCAACTTTTGTCTTGCTTACATGATTCTCTAAGCGCGTGATAGTCGGTTGACTTGCCAATAACTCCTGTTGAGCAATCGCTAAGCGCTCACAGGCAATTTTGTAGATCGGGTCGTGACGCAGTTGGTTGCTATCGTTGGCATCTTCGTATCCTCCCACCAACTGATATACCCGTTGGCTCACCAGTTGCTTGAGGCTGTGCGTGATCTTGTTAGGCGCTCGCCACTCTTCAATACACTCCGCTATGCCCTGACACACTTGCGCCTGCTCCTCTGCTTGACGAGCCAACAATATACCGGCATCTGAACTGAGTTCCAGATCTGAAAAACGAACCACTAATGAGCGTTGAGAATAAAAATTGTATTGGAGTTCCGAATCACACTCTGTCATGGCACAATGGAAACGCTTAAAATTCTAGAGAGCCTGATTCTAAACCGTTTCAAGCTCTCTTTCCTATCTTTTTTGCATACCTCATGAATAATCCAGGTTAAGCCACTCATCCAAAGTGAAGAATCTCTGCGATCGCCCCTCACACGCCCCTCACACGATCGCCCATGCTATCCGGCAAAAAGCTCAATGTGGCGGCACTTGGGGCGATGGCTATAATTGAGGGCAGACGTTTGCGCCTTCAGTGCTTTTTATGACCCAACTGCCCACCTACGGCCCCCACAACCCGCACCCGCTGTCAACGCTACGGACGGAACTGGTGTGGGAGGGCAAGTATAACGAGTATGGGCAGCGGCGCGAGGTGGATATTGCTAGGTGTGCCATGCCAATGCAGAAGATTGAAAGCATTGATCAACCACAACGGGCAGCGACGGCAACGGGGCAGTTGGCGCTCTTTGAACAGCAAAAGACGCAGCAGGATGACTTCCCTCATCCCCTAACCCCTTCTCCCAAGCTGGGAGAAGAGGAAAAAGCAGACTCGGCTTCCCCTCTCCCAGAACGGGAGAGGGGCTGGGGGTGAGGGCTGATGCGGTCGTTTAAGGGCAAGGTGGATCTGATTTATATTGACCCGCCATTTGATATAGGTGCAGATTTTTCGATGAGTGTGGCTATCAATAATGCAAGGAGGACTCACGATGAATTCTGAGGTAAAAATGAAACTGGCATCTTTGTACGATACAGACTACCAGCATTGGTTAGAGCAAACAGTCACACATTTGAAGGCTCATGACTTTGACAGTCTCGATCTAGAGAACTTAATTGAGGAGATCGAAAGTTTGGGTAAAAGCGATAAACGGGCTATTTCCAGCTATCTCATGCGGCTGTGTGAGCATCTTCTCAAAATGAAGTATTGGGAGTCTGAGCGAGAAACTTGCTTTAGAGGTTGGAAACTAGAAATTCGGAATTTTCGTTTGCAAGTTCAAGCCATTCTCAAGGATAGCCCAAGTCTCAGACATCACCTCAAAGAAAACTTTTTAGCAGAGTATCAGAACGGTAGGAAGCTATTTCTAGACAACAGTGAACTAGACGAAACTATAGTTTCTGAAGATCCCTGGTTCACCCTGGAGCAAGCCTTAGACGAAGACTGGCTCCCCTGGCAACCTCAATAAAATTCAAAACTCAAAATTCACCCCATTACCTTACCCACTCCATGACCCAACAGCCCACCTACGGCCCCCACAACCCGCACCCACTCTCCACGCTACGGACGGAACTGGTGTGGGAGGGCAAGTATGACGAGTATGGGCAGCGGCGCGAGGTGGATATTGCCGGGTGTGCCATGCCAATGCAGCGGATTGAGAGCATTGATGAACCACGACGGGCAGCGGCAGCGACGGGGCAGTTGGAACTGTTTGAACAGCAAAACCCAAAGCAGGATGACTTTAGAAATCGGCTGATCTGGGGCGACAACAAGCTGGTGATGGCATCGCTGTTGCAAGAGTTTAAGGGCAAGGTGGATCTGATTTATATTGACCCGCCGTTTGATGTGGGTGCGGATTTTTCGATGAGTGTGGCGATCGGGGAAGAAGATTCGATTCAAAAAGATCAATCAACGCTAGAAATGGTTGCTTATCGAGATATGTGGGGAAAGGGAGCGGACTCTTACCTTCACATGATGCATGAAAGATTCGTATTGATGAGAGAGCTACTCGCTGACACAGGTAGTATCTATGTTCATTGCGATTGGCACGTTAGCTATTACTTGCGATGTCTGCTAGATGATACTTTTGGAATTGAAAATTTTATAAACGAAGTTGTTTGGGTTCGCTCTAGTCCTAGATCGAATATTAAAACTGGAATGAGTGGTGGACATGACACGGTTTTAATTTACACAAAATCAAGTTCACCTACCTGGAATCCTCAATATACTGCTCTAAGTGAAGACTACGCAGATAGCCATTACAACTTAATTGAGGAAGGAACAGGACGTAGATACTCACTAGACAATATGATTTCTCCAAATCCTGATCGCCCTAATCTGAAATATGAGTGGAACGGTGTCTTAAGGGTTTGGCGTGTAACAAAGGAGAAAATGCAAGCTTTGTATGATGCTGGTCGAATTGTTTATACAAAGCAAGGGGTGGCAAGATATAAGCGTTATTTAGATGAAAGTCAAGGAACGCCACTTAGTACAGCTTGGCAGGATATTAAACCTGTTAATTCTCAAGCTATTGAAAGATCAGATTATCGAACTCAAAAACCAGAAGCATTAATCGATCGCATCATCCAAGCCTCTTCCAACGAAGGTGATCTCGTTGCTGATTTCTTTTGTGGCAGTGGCACCACCGGGGCGGTTGCCGAGCGGTTGGGGCGCAGGTGGTTGATGTGTGACTTGGGGCGGTTTGCCATCCACACCTCCCGCAAGCGGATGATCGAGCTTCAGCGCAAATTGCACAGTGAGGGCAAACCCTATCGCGCCTTTGATGTCTATAACCTGGGGCGCTATGAGCGGCAGTGGTGGCAAAAGGATCGCTTGCAGGGGGCAGATGAAGAACATCGGCGGGTAATTCTGGAGTTCTTCAAAGCCGAGGTGCTGACCAATACGCCATCGCCACTGCTGCACGGGCGCAAAGCCGGGGCATTTTGCCATGTGGATGGCATCGACTCCATGTTTACCCGCGAAGAAGCGAAACAGGTGGCGCAGGCAACGGCGCAGGCGGGTGGGCGGGAGTGCTATTGCCTTGCCTGGGAGTTTGAGATGGATTTGCATCTGCTGGTGAATGCCCTGGTGCAAGAGTTGGGCGTAAAGCTAAAGCTGGTGCAGATTCCCCGCGAGATTATGGAGAAAAATCGCAAGGCACCACCGCCGTTTTTGGAGGTGGCGGTGTTGGCAGCGGAGGCGGTCTACAGATC
>Ga0224723_1000619_pt1 | contig 24008 bp, 14 predicted proteins | sample Balambano_FR2_Me_FD_161647 | JGI IMG/M metagenome (GOLD analysis project Ga0224723, IMG submission 161647) | Freshwater sediment microbial communities from Lake Towuti, South Sulawesi, Indonesia - Balambano_FR2_MetaG | ecosystem: Environmental > Aquatic > Freshwater > Lake > Sediment | place... | reverse complement strand
CTGCGGCAACATTGACGCCCAGGTATTCACTCCCCAATCGAAACGAAAAGAACAAGATAACATGTTGATTCTAATTGGGTTTTCGCGATGCGTGAATCAGGTAGCCCAAGCGTGGGAGAGGGGACCGTACGGCGACGCAGGGACTCCCTCTCGCACGCTTGGGTGGGAGAGGGTTGGGGTGAGGGCCGCCGCCACATATCGCGCCTCACCGCAACCGCCACTGGTGGCGGTTGCCGCAGACGGCGACGCGCAGCTGGTTCCAGCCGGTTCTGAGCGTGCGGCTGATGGTGCGGTGGGTGCGGTATCGCGCATCCACCGCCTCGGTGCGGCCGTCGCGGGCATCGCGCACCAGCAGCATCGTATTGAGTTTCAAGGCGCTGGCCACCTCGCGCAGCCCGGATTGCAGGGTTTTCGACAAATTCCGGTCGGGCAGGATCAGGGGGTTCGCGGGCCAGGCATCGACCAGCCCCAGCGCGGTCTTCACCAGCCCCAGCGCCGCGGTGGAGACGATTCTGGCCATCCGGCGGAATGCGCGGGCCAGCCACCAGGCCAGCGCGCGCAGCAGGGGTGATCCTCCGCGGGCATGGCGGTGATCCGGCTGGGAACTGGATCAACAAAGATAGGGAAATAATCCTTGACTGGCAAGGGATGAATTGACGTGCCTGCCCGCGTGAAGCGGAGGTAGGGCGCATGCGTGGCGATGCGCTTCGGCGATGAACGCGATTCGAACCGACTTTGCAATCAAGCCGCGCATCGCTTGGTGATCGCCGCACCCGCAAGTTGGTGGCGAACTGCTCCAACCATCAGCAAACTGTCTTGCGGGAGCGATGCGCCCAGGCGCCCGCGGCAAGGACCATGGTGATGGTCCAAGGGGCCGTAAGGGCCCAGTGATCGGGGGGAACAACCATGGCGGATCGTCTGGACGGGCGCTGGCAGGTTTTCGGGCCGGCGGGAACGCTTTATCCCGCCTTGTTCCAGCCCCTGGCCAACGTGGCGTCCACCGAGCTGGCGCCTGGCTTCACCAGTTTCCGCGTCCGCTATCTGGACGGCACAAGCATCCTGTATGCCGGTGACGGCCTGGGCTACGACGGCACGACGCTGTCGGGCACCATCGCCGCCGTGACCGTGCTGGACGCGGCGGACAGCCCGCTGGCGACCCTCTCCGCCACCGCCGCCAACCCGTTCCAGGTGGATTCCGGCCTCGCCGTGCATGGCGGCGCGGCGCTCTATGCCTTCCTGCTCTCCGGCGACAATTTGGTGGTCGGGTCGGACAATGGCGGGCCCGGCACGCCGGAGGTGCTGGCGGGCGGGACGGGCAACGACACCTACCTGCCCGGCAACGGCCACACCACGATCAGCGACGGCGTCGGCGTGACCACGCTCGATCTTTCAGGGCTGGCCGGCCCGGCGACCGTCGATCTGCTGAACCAGACCTTTACCGTGGGTGGCGCCACGGGAAACATGAGCGGTGTCACGAACGTCATCGGCACGGGCGAGGGCGATACCGTGCTGGGCAACACCGACGGCAGTTTCGTGATCGCCACCGGCGCCGGCAGCGACAGCATCCAGGCCTATGGCGAGACCACCTTCGGCGCCCGCTTCGCGGTCGAGGCCGGCGACGGCGACGACACCATCATCATCGACCAGCGCGGCTACGGCACGATCGACGGCGGCTCCGGCGACGATGTGGTTGAGGCCGGCGGCGACATCAGTTTCTACGCCTTCCGCAATGTCGAGACGCTGGCCAACACCAACTTCCTGCGCGTCAGCACCGACCAGCTGCGTACCATCGAGCAGATCACCGACCTGAACCCCTTCAACGGTGACCAGGTCGTTGTGCAGATCACCAACGACGGCACGGTGGATTTCGGCCGGCTGATGGCGCCGGGGCTGACCGTGTGGGCCGAGGCCTACGCCCCCGGCACCAACGTGAACGGCACCGCGGGCAACGACCGGTTCTTCGATTTCAGCACCGGGATCGTCGACGGCTTCCGCACGCCCGTGACGTTCTTCGGCGCCGGCGGCGACGACGTGATCGACAACAACAGCGGCCTGGCCGTTGTCGAGTTCACCGGCAACATGGCCGACTACACCATCACCCGGCCCTCGCCGTTCTTCGCGCAGTTCATCGTCACCGACAACCGGCCCGGCTCGCCCGACGGCACCGATACGCTGAACGGCGTCGATCCCGACCTGCCGATGCTGCGCTTCCGCGACCATTTCGCCTCGGTCAACGAGCAGCTCGCCTTCAAGGCCGATCCCACGCAACTGCCGGCGCAGATCTACAACGGCGTGCTGCAGCTCTTCGGCCCCGACAACTTCGACTATCAGGGGATGTTCCCGAAGCTCGACCGCGCGGTGTCGGAGACGCTGGCGGCCGACGGCAGTTCCTACACGATCGAGTACGCGAACTTCACGCGCGTGGTCTGGTCCGGCACCGGGCTGTCCACCAGCGCGCCCTATGCGCCCGATGGCGGCAGCGTGACGGAAATCACGGTGCTCGACACGACGCTGCCGGGCGCCCCCGTGCAGCTGGCGCGGTTCTACAGCGCGCCGCAGTTCGACCACGAGATGAAGGTGCCGTTCGGGCCGGACCTGCTGGCCGGTGGAGCGCGCGTGTACCAGCACCTGATGTTCGGCAACAACCACGTCATCGGCGGTCCGAACGACGACTTTCTGGTTGCCGACAAGGGTTTCAACAGCAAGTCGGGCACCGAGGGCTTCGACACGTTGTACCTCGACCGCAATGTCGATTCCTTTGTCGTCAACAGGGATCCTGACGGCAACATACTCGGGGTCGAGTACGTCGACAGCCCATTTTCCTTTATCCCTATTCTTGCGCCGGCCGTGCCGATCATCGCGATAGGCGCGCTTATTGGGTTGGCCGGTGCCTATATCTTGCGACCACCGGCACAAGCGAACCAGAGTTTTCCAACCTTTGTGGCGAAGGCTTTCGGCGAGCCGCACATCACCAGTTTCGATGGCCTCGCCTACTCGTTCCAGGCCTCCGGCGAATTTGTCATGGCCCGCAGCACGCTCGCGGGCGACCCGTTCGAGGTGCAGGCCCGCACCGTTCCCTTCCTGAGCACCGCCTCGGCCGTGGAGCAGACGGCGACGCGCGCAGGCATCGACCGCGTCACTTTCGATTCGCTGCGCGACGGCGACGACGTGGTACGCATCAACGGGCTTGCCGCTGACTTTTCCTCCGGCCCGATCGGCCTGGATGGCGGCGTGCTGCACAGGATCGCCGCAGGCGAGTGGCGCCTGGAGTACACGGGCGGCGAGGTGTTGACGGTCACCGAAGTCGATGCCTTCCGCGATTGGCTGAATATTTCACTCGACCCCGGCACGACGCGCGCGGCCGATACGCTGCAGGGCGTGCTGGGCGACTTCGACGGCAACCGCGACAACGACTTCCAGCTCGCCGACGGCACGGTGCTGGCGCGCCCGCTCAGCCAACAGGTCCTCTACACCACCTTCGCCGATGCTTGGCGCGTGACCGATGCGACCTCGTTGCTCGACTACGGCGTGGGCGAGACCACCGGCACCTTCACCAGCCGCGCGATCCCTCCCGCGTTCAGCTTGGCCGACCTTCCGCCCGATGTGCTGGCCCGCGCCGAGGCACTGGTGAACGCCGCCGGTATCGCCGACCAGGCGCTGCGCGAGTTCGCGATGTACGACTATGTGCTGACCGGCGACCCCGCTGCGATCACTTCCATGGCCGCCATTGCTGCCCAGGGCGGCGGGTCGGCGGAGGTCGAAAGACCAAGCGGCCCGCCCGCGCAATCCCTGCTCGGAATCATCGCCGCCGAGGCCAGCGTGGTCGAGGCCGAAGCCGGCCAGCCCACCCAGGTCGCCTTCACCCTCTACCGCACCGGCCCCGCGATCGGCGACGTGGCGGTGGACTGGCAGGCCGTTTCGCCCGGCGCCGGCTTCCTCGATGCCGGCGATTTCGGCGGCACGCTGCCCTCCGGCAGCATCACCATCCCGAACGGCCAGGCATCGGCCACGCTGCTGGTGCCGGTGCCCGATGGCGCCATCACGCAGGCCAGCGAAACACTGCGCGTGGAAATCTCCAGCCCCGCCGGCCTTGGCGTGATCGGTGCCGGCGCGCAGGTCGAGGTGCTGAACAACGGCCCGATCCAGGGCACCGCGGCCGAGGCGGAATTCCGCCTGGTCTCCGGCCCTGGCACGCTGACTCAGAACGGCAATGACTGGGTGCTCGATCTCGGCACGATCGCGCAGGGCGCGTCGATCGCGCCGCTGGTCGTCGCGGTCGCCAACGCCGCGCCACGCGACGCCAACGATCTCTCCGGGCTGTTCGAGACCACCGGCAGCCTGGCGGATTTCTCGGGCACCGGCATGGTCCTGCGGCTTGCGTCAGGCGGGCTGAAGGGCGGCATCACCGCGGCGATCGACACGGCGCAGGCGGGCCTGCTCAGCAGCGTGTTGACCTTTCAGGCCAGCGAAAGCAACGGCTCGGGCTATCGAGGCGCGCTGGCCGACGAGACGCTGACGATCCGTGCCAGCGTCGTCGGCAGCAACGCGCCGCCCGTTGCCAATCCGGATGCCTACGCCGTCGCCCGCGGCCGGGTCTCCGTGATCGACGCGGCAAGCGGCATTGGCCTCAACGACACCGACGACGGCCCGCTGAGTTTCGCTCTGCTTGCCGCTCCGCCCGCCGGCGAGGGCAGCGTGGTGGTGAACGCCGATGGCGGTTTCATCTACACCGCCGCGCCGGATTTCGTCGGCCTGACCAGCTTCACCTACACCGCCACCGATGCGGGCGGGCTTTCCGCCACCGCCACCGTGGCGCTGACTATCGAGGAGCGCGCCGAGACGCTGATCGGAACCGGCCAGGCCGACACGATCTTCGGCTATGGCCTGGACGATGTGATCAACGGCGACGCGGGCGATGACCTGCTGGTCGGCGGCGACGGCAACGATGTGATCCGCGGCGGCACCGGCAACGACACGCTGCAAGGCGGCGCCGGCCGCGACAAGCTCCAGGGCAACGACGGCGACGACGTGATCGACGGCGGCGAGGGCGACGATGTGCTGCTGGGCCAAGCCGGCAGTGACACGATCCAGGGTGGCGCCGGCAACGACTTCGTCGATGGCGGCGAGGGCGACGACGCGCTGCAGGGCGGCGCCGGCAACGATGTGATCCATGGCGGCCCGGGCAACGACGTGATCGCCGGGGGGGCCGGGCTGGACTGGATCTTTGGCGGCGCTGGCGCGGATCGCTTCGTGCTGGCGAACGCGCAGGCTGATCGCGACTGGATCAACGATTTCGCGCCCGGCGAGGACCTGCTGGTGATCGAGGCTGCCCTGTTCGGCGCTGGCCTGGCACCTGGCGCGCTCGATCCCTCGCGGCTGGTGGCCAACGCCAACCCGGTGGCGAGCGCACCCGGGCAATTCCTGTTCGACACCGACAACGGCACCCTGCGCTGGGATTTCGACGGCGCGGGCGGGCAGGCGCCGGCAACAATCGCGCGGCTGGCCGGCGTGAGCAACCTGAGCGCCTCCGACTTCATCATCGTGTAGGCGGAGAAAGCCCTCACCCCGGCCCTCTCCGGCCCAAGCGCGGTAGAGGGAGTCCCTACGGCACCGCATCGTGCCCTCTCCCTCCGCCATTTCGTCCGTTGCGCGTACGCCACAACCGCCCGCTCGTTCGAAAAACCACTGTCGCGCCAGCCCAGACCGCCCGCGCCGACCGCACACCCAATTTTTCCCGGTTTTCCGCCGCTCACGGCCCGCTATATGCCCTCAAATCCCGCCGCATCCCACCTCCCCACCGTCCAACAACCTGCTGTCGCGTTACAATGGCTGCTGCGTCCCCCGTGCTTCCCTCGCCGACACAAGCTGGCCAGGGAAGCAAAGCCGTCACGGGCCGCACCACACGCAAGGACTGAAAATGCGAGGGAAAACTGGAGCGGGCGAAGGGATTCGAACCCTCGACCCCGACCTTGGCAAGGTCGTGCTCTACCCCTGAGCTACGCCCGCGCTCCGTGCGGCGAAGGCAACGCTGATACAGGCCAGGATCGCCGATTGCAACCCTGGCCGCTTCCCGCTAGCCCGCGGCGCATGCCCGCCACACCCGACCAGCTGCTCGCCCGCCTTGCCGCGCTCGGCATCGTCGCAACCACCCACCGTCACGCCCCCGTCTTCACCGTGGCGGAGAGCCAGGCGCTGCGCGGGCAGCTCCCCGGCGGGCACTGCAAGTCGCTGTTCCTGCGCGACCGCGAGGGTGGCTTCTGGCTGGCCGTGATGCTGGAACACCGCAAGGTTTCGGTGAATGCGCTGGCCCGCGCCCTGGCGGCGCCGCGCGTCAGTTTTGCCCCGCCCGATGCCCTGATGACACACCTTGGCGTCATCCCCGGCGCGGTCACGCCGTTCGGTCTGATCAACGACACGGCATGTCGCGTCACGCCTGTGCTGGATGCTGCCATGCTACGGGAGCACGCCTTGCTGAACTTCCACCCGCTCGACAACAGCATGACGACAGCGATCGCACCGGATGACCTGCTGCGCTTCATCGCCGCCTGCGGCCACACGCCGCGGCTGCTGGAGCTGGCAGCCCTGGAAGCAGCGCCCGCCGCAACACCCGCCTGAGGCGGCCCGACCTAACGCCTGCGCCTCGCCGTCTTGCCGACCCGCACCGCCGGGGGCATCTGTAGCAGGGAGTGCTATTCGTTCGGCCTCGCCAAGCCGACCCAGGAGTGATTCCGATGGACATCCTGTTCGATCCCCCGAACCAGGCCGCCGGCCTGCCGGCCGCCGGCACCGCCGCGCCCGATCCGGTGCGCGACGGCACCGACGCCAACTTCCAGACCGAGATCCTGGCTGCCTCGAAGGAGGTGCCGGTGATCGTCGATTTCTGGGCGACCTGGTGCGGGCCGTGCAAGCAGTACACGCCGGTGCTGGAAAAGGTTGTGCGCGCCGCGGAGGGGCGGGTGCGGCTGGTGAAGGTGGATATCGACAAGAACCCCGTGCTGGCCCGCAGCGCCGGCATCCAGTCGGTGCCCACCACCATGGTCTTCTGGCAGGGCCAGCCGCTGACCCAGCCGCTGCCCGGCGCGCTGCCGGAAGGCCAGGTTAAGAAGCTCGTCGAGCAGATCCTGCAGATGACCGGCACCACCACCGCCCAGGCCGACCTGCTGGCCGAAGGCAAGAAGGCGCTGGAGGAAGGAGCCTTGCAGGACGCGGCCGAGATTTTCGGCGCGCTGCTGGAGCAGGAGCCCGACAACGCCGCGGCGCTGGCGGGCCTTGCCAAGACCTTCATGGCCGCCGGCCAGGAGGAGCAGGCCAAGGGCCTGCTTGCCAACCTGAACGCCAAGCAGGCCGAGCACGCCGACATCATCCAGGTCAAGGCCGCGCTTGAACTGGCCGAGGCCGGGCGCAAGGCACAGGGCGCGCTTGGGCAATACCAAGCCGCGCTGGCGGCCAACCCGAACGACCACCAGGCCCGGTTCGATCTGGCCACCGCGCTGAACGCCTCGGGCCAGCGGGCCGAGGCGGCCGAGGCGCTGCTGGAAATCATCCGCCGCGACCGGGCGTGGAACGACGGGGCGGCCCGCGCGCAGCTGCTGAAACTGTTCGAAAGCTGGGGGCTGATGGACGAGGCAACGGTCGCCGCCCGGCGAAAACTCTCCGCCCTGCTGTTCAGCTGAGGCCGCATCGGGTGCGCCCGGCCTTCCACCCGAGTTTCGACGACCTGCCGACCGAGATCGCGATCTTTCCGTTGACCGGCGCGCTGCTGCTGCCCGGCGGCCGACTGCCGCTGAACATTTTCGAGCCGCGCTACCTGGCGATGACCCAGGATGCGCTGGCGAACCGGCGCATGTTCGGCATGATCCAGCCGAACCCCCAGGAACCGCGCGGCCGCAACGGGCCGGGTGTCTATCGGGTCGGTTGCCTGGCCCGGATTTCGCAGTTCGCCGAAACCGACGATGGAAGGCTGCTGATCACGCTGTCGGGACTGATCCGCTTCACCGTTGCCGAGGAGCTGGATCTGCATGCCGGCGGCTATCGGCGCATCCGGGCAGACTATGGCGCGTATGCCGCCGACCTTGACCAGACGGCGCCGACGCTGGACCGGGCCGCGCTGGAAACGGCGATGCGGGCCTATTTCAAGGCGCAGTCGATCGGCGCCGACTGGGAGGCGATCGCCGGCACGCCCGATGCCATGCTGGTCACCACCCTTTGCATGGCCTGCCCGTTCGAACCGCGCGAGAAACAGGCGCTGCTGGAAGCCGAGACACCGGCCGCGCGCGCCGCCATGCTCGTCGCGCTGATGCAGATCGGCGCCGCCAGCGCGCCTTCCGGCACGCCGGACGAGCCTCCCTCGCGCTCGCATCTGAGCTGAGGAACCGCGATGAGCACGGTTGATCCGAAACTGCTGGAAATCCTGGTCTGCCCGCTGACCAAGGCGCCGCTGCGCTACGACGCCGCCGCGCAGGAGCTGATCAGCGAGACCGCGCGCCTTGCCTATCCCATCCGCGACGGCATCCCGATCATGCTTGTCGAGGAGGCGCGGAAGCTGGACGAACCGGCGCCGAAGCCCGCCACGCCGGGCTGACATGCCGGCGCTGCTGGAGATCCGGCTGAAGCGGGCCGAGAAATCGCTGCACCTGCGCTTCGACACCGGCGAGGTGTTTGACCTGCCGGCGGAGTATCTGCGCGTCGAGAGCCCCTCGGCCGAGGTGCAGGGGCACGGGCCGAAGCAGCGCGTGATCGTGCCGGGCCGCGCCCATGTCGGCATCATCGGCATCGAGCCGGTCGGCAACTATGCCGTGCGGCTGAAGTTCGACGACCTGCACGACACCGGCATCTATTCGTGGGATTATCTGTACGAACTCGGCCGTGACCACGCGTCGCGCTGGCAGGCCTATCTGCAAGCCCTGGCCGCGAAGGGCCTGTCGCGCGAGCCGCGGCGGAGTCGCTGACCGGGCGGCGGCGCGATAGTCTCGTTGAACCGCCGCCGGGGGAGTGACCATGCGCCGACGTTCCGTGCTTGCCGCGCCGCTGCTGGCCGTGCCGATCGCCGCTCCGGCGCAGGCCGCGCCCATCCGCCTAATCGTGCCCTATCCGCCCGGCGGCGCGGTGGACGGCACGGCCAGAATCCTCGCCGGACGCATGGGCCAGCTGACCGGCCAGACCTTCCTTGTCGAGAACCGCGCCGGCGCCAACGGCACGATCGGCGCCGAGCATGTCCGCCGCGCCGCGCCGGACGGCACGACGTTCCTCTATTCCGCCAGCATCGCCGTGGTGCTGCCGCTGGTGGTGAAGAACGTGCCCTATGACCCACTGCGCGATTTCGTGCCGGTGGCGCGCGTGGCGGAAGGCCCGCTGCTGATCAGCGTGCATCCTTCCGTGCCGGGCGCCACGCTGGCCGAGGTGATGCAGTACGCCAAGGCGAACGAGCAGCGCTTCAACTTCGCCACCTCCGGCTTCGGCAGCGCCGGCCACATCGCGATCGCGCAGCTCAAGGCCCGCTTCGGCATCGAAGGTCCGATCGCCGGCTATCGCGGCGCGGGGCCGGTGCTGAACGACCTGGCGGCGGGTGCGGTGCACATCTTCGCCGATCCCATCCTGTCCTCGCTGCCGGTCGCGCGGTCGGGCCGCATCCGCGCGGTCGCCGTCACGGCCGAAGCGCGCAGCCCGGCGGCACCCGACATCCCCACCACGGCGGAATCCGGCGTGCCGGGACTGATCGGCGCCTCGTGGTATGCGCTGTGGGCGCCGCCCGGCACCCCGGCCGACGCCGTCTCGCGCATTGCGACGCTGGCCATCGAGACCGCGCGCGATGCCGAAGTGGCGCGCCGCCTCAACGAGCTGGGGTTCGCCCCCGTCGCCGAAACCGGGGAGAGCTTTGCCCGTTTCCAGCAGGCCGAGTTCGACCGTCACGCCCGCATCATCCGCGAGGCCGGCATCCAGCCCGAATGACCGGCTCGATCCGGCTGTGCGCCATCGGCGACAGTTTCGTCGCCGGCGCCGGCGACCCGGAATGCCTCGGCTGGATCGGGCGGCTCTGCGCGGGTGCCCGCGCGCGCGGCATCGACGTGACGCTCTACAATCTCGGCATCCGCCGCGACACCTCGGCCGACATCGCCGCGCGCTGGCAGACCGAGACGGCGCGCCGCCTGCCGGCCGAGCATGCCGCGCGGATGGTGTTCGCCTTCGGCGTCAATGACTGCGTCGTCGAGGGTGCCGCGCGCCGGCTGCCGGAGGCAGCGAGCCTGAAGAATGCGGCGCTGATCCTGAAGCACGCCGCGGCGCGCGCCCACCCTGATGGTCGGCCCGCCGCCGATCGCCGATGCCGGAACCAACGCGCGCATTGCCGCGCTGGATGCCGCGCTGGCCGTGCTGTGCCGACGCATCGGCCAGCCCTATGTCCCGGTGTTCGCTGCCCTTGCCGCCGACCCGGCCTGGATCCACGAGGTCGCGGCCGGCGACGGCGCGCACCCTGCCGCCGGCGGCTATGCCCAGCTGGCCCGCGTTGTCGGGGCGTCGCCACACTGGAACGAATTTCTTGCCGCCTGCCCTGTCGCCGCCTGAGGGAGATGCATGATGCCGCACCGCCGCCTGCTGCTCGCCGCCGCCATGCTGCCGACGTTCGCGCGCGCGCAGGGCACGGCTCCCGTGCGGATGGTGGTGCCCTATCCACCCGGCGGCTCCACCGACCTGATCGCGCGGGCCGTTTCGGCGGCGATGGCATCGCAGCTCGCACAGCCCATCGTGGTCGAGAATCGCTCGGGCGCCTCCGGCAACATCGGCATGGAGCAGGTGGCGCGCGCCGCGCCCGACGGCCTGACGATTGCCATGGCGCCGGCCAGCAACCTGGTGACCAACCAGTTCCTGTTCCCGCTGAGCTTCGATCCGCTGACCGCCTTCGCGCCGGTCGTGCTGCTGGCGGCCTCGCACAACGTGCTGGTTGCAAGTCCGGCGGTGCCGGCGCGCACGCTGGTCGAGTTCCTGGCCTGGGCGAAGGGGCGCGAGGATGTGCGCTATGCGTCCTCGGCCACCGGCAGTGCCGCGCACCTGGGCATGGAGGCGTTCGCGCGCGCGGCCGGCTTCCGGGCCGAGCACGTGCCCTATCGTGGCATCCCCCAGGCGCTGACCGACGTGATGCGCGGCGACGTGCAGCTGATGCTGGCGCCGGACGGGACGGTGCGGGCGCTGGTCGCGGACGGGAAACTGGTGGCGCTGGGCGTCGCCAGCCCCCGCCGCAGCCCGGGCAGCGCCGACATTCCCACCATCGCCGAACAGGGTTTTCCCGGCTTCGAGGCGATGAGCTGGTTTGGCTTGGTTGCGCCCGCCGCGACGCCTTCGGACGTGATCGCCCGCCTGAACGCCGCCGCGAACGTGGCGTTAGCCGACGCATCGGTGCGTGCTGCCTTGACCAGTGCCGGCGTGGAACCGCTGGGCGGCACGCCGGAGGCATTCGCCGCCTACATCCGAACCGAGGTGGGTCGCTGGGGCGAGCTGATCCGGGCGGCAGGGATCAGGCTGCCGCAATAACCTGTTGATTTCGCTTTCGGTTCGGCGTCGCTTTTCGGTTTGGGACAAATTCGCCCGTGGCACGACGCCGGCCCGATTTCGACAAATTCCACCCGGCCGGCGCGAATGCCGCAGCGGGTGGAGAGTCCGACGCGGGGGCGGCGGCTGCAAACCGTGGCACACCCGAAGGCGGGTTCAAAGAACAGGATATAGGAATATCATCTTGTAAGATGCTTGCGCAACCTTATAAGCGTCGGGCCGCGGCGCCGCACGCCCCCTGCCGATCGATAGGGTCTTGGCCGGCGCCACATGAGTACAACGACAGATCGGCGCGGCGGAACTCTCGATGCCGGTGATGGACCTCAGCCTCGGCTTCCTGGACTGAGCAATCGCCGGTTCCGAGCGTGGTTCCGCGCCCGCCTTGCGCGCCAGCCGCCCGGAGCGGACGGTTGAGCGTGGCGTACCGGGCCCACTCGCCCTTGCAGCATGACCTGCGCAAGTTGGCGCAGGTCACACTGTAGGAATCTTTGATTGGTCGCGATTTCCGAGCCGGCAGTTGATTCAACTTGCCTCGAAATCACTCTAGCGATGGCGCGCCCCTGTCATCGCGCCGTGCAGCACTGCGGCAAGGAAAGTGCTGACCGTATCGGCGGCGAACCTGGTCGCATCGTCCCAGGGATCGGCCGCCAGCCGGCCATCGTCCGGGCCGCCGATCGGCAGCAGGGTCGGGCCTGTGATCGCGCCGGCTGCCACGAAGTCCCAGGCACGGCCGGCCTGTGGCATCACCAGGTGGCGCACAGCGGCAACCGCGGCGATCTCGGCGGCCAGCGCCCCGCATGCCGCCTGCGTGTTGGCCGGATCGCGGCCGCCATGCAGCAGCAGCACGTGCCCGCGCGGCGCGGCACTCGGCCGCAACACCGCCCCATCGGGTCCTGCAATCTCCTGGCGTAGTAACTCGCAGCCGGGATACAGCAGGGTGCGGGCGACGAAGGGATCGCGTCCGGTGGCGCCCGCGGCGGCCAGCAGCACGGCGCGCGCGCCGGCGCCGAAGCCCAGCGCGCCGATCGCGCCTGGGTGCACGCCTGTATCCGCGACCAGCGCATCGGCCGCGGCGGTGACCCGCGTGGCCGCTTCGACATCATCCGGGCGCGGCAATGTCACGACGCCATCGACGATGGTCGGGAAGACCTCGATCTCCAGCACGGTGAAGCCGCGTTCCAGCAGCTGCACGACATAGCGGTCGGCGCGGGAATCGCGACCCAGCGAATCATGGACCACAACCACGGCCGGGCCGCCCAGCGTGTCGGTACGCATCGGCACGCTCAACACCCCATGGGCGCCTTCGCCCACGGCGAGCAGCATGATCGCCTCCGCCTCCGGCGCCGCCCTGGCGGGGAAGTACCCGAAGACGAGGCAAAGCAGCAGGGCCGGCGCGGTGTGGCGCCATTGGCGCGACGCGGCCGCCAGCCTGCGCGAGGCCGATGCGAGCAGGCCGCCAGCACCCGCCAGCCCGCGCCACAGTTCCGCGGCAAGAAAGGCGCGCCAGCGACGCTGAACCATGAGCTCGATCTCGATCGCGCCGGCATCGCGCGCCACCATGCGGCGGAGCGCATCGCCGAGAGCCTGCGCGCTGCCAGCATGCTGCGTACCGGGGGCGTCGTTCGTCATGGTCGCTGTCTCCCTTGCCTTGCCAAGCCAGGGATGCTCCCTCGCTTCGCCTGCCTGGGGCGTGCGCTGCGACACAATCCGCGCAGCCGGTGCGGCGATGGTGCGGGCGGAGCTGATCCCGGGCTCGATCGGGCCAGCGTCCCACGCCGGCACGCAGCGCGATGGCCAGAGCTTGGGCCAGATCTCGGGCCCGTGCCGCTTTTGCTGCGCGATCCGTATCGTCGTTGCCGGAAATGTCTATACTCGTCCCGCGCGCGCCGGTTGAATGACCTGCCCGGGGCGCTGGAAACTGGGGGTGATGTCTTCCGGCACACGCATCGGCGATCCTGCCCTGGCGGCGAAGTTCGCGATCACCCGCAGCACCGACCCGGCCGAGTTCACGGCCAGTTCGCGCATCAGCGCCCGGCTTCCGGGTTCCAGCCAATACTACGCGTATCAGCTGCGGGACCGCGCGCTGTGGCGCATGCGGTTCGACAAGCCGATCTTCACCCTGGCGGACCGCAGCGCCGGCACGATCGGGGTGTGCTTCGCCGAGAACCGCTTCAGTACCAAGGTCGCCCTCGGCGGCGACAAAAGCAACGTGTTCGTCGTCGCTATGCCCCGCAAGGGCGCGCTGACGCTGCTGCTGGACGGCGGCGCGACGACGGCCAGCGAAGGCAGCGGTCTGGTCTTGCGTCCGAGCCCGCGCGCCCTGGCGCTGTTCAGTGATGCCGCCGCCCGCGCCAATCTCTGGTTCGGGGTGGCCGAGGTCGAGGCAGCGTTGCGGCATGCGCTCGACCAGGACTTGCGCCGGCCGCTCGAATTCACGCCCGGGCTGGACTGGACGCGCGGCCTCGCCGCGAGCTTCAAGCGCCAGTTGGATGCCGTGCTTGCCGAGTTCCAGAGCCTGGACGGGGTGGCCGACAATCCCGTCGCGCTGGCCGCCACGACCGACCTGCTGGTGGCGCTGCTGCTGCGCGCCGTGCCGCACACCTACACCGAACAGCTTGATGTCGGCGCGTCGGTTGCGGTTCCGGCCTATGTGCGGCGCGCCGAGGAGTTCATGCGCGCCAGCAGCGCCCAGCCGATCCGCGTGACCGAGGTCGCTGTCGCGGCCGGATGCAGCGTGCGCACCTTGAACGGCGTGTTCCGGCGATTCCGCGCCACCACCCCGCTCGGCGCGCTGCACGCGATCCGGCTGGACAGCGTGCGCGACGTGTTGCTGGCCGGCGCCAACGGCGCGTCCGCCACAGTCGTCGCCCGCCAACACGGCTTCACCAACCTGGCACGCTTCGCCGCCGCGTATCGCCGCCGCTTCGGCGAAGCACCGTCGGACACCGCGCGCCGCGCCGCGCGCGGATAGCGCCAGCATCTACTGAGGCGCACCCGTGCGGGTCGCGGCCGGTCAACTTCGCGGAGCCGGGCCTGACGCAGCAGGCGGCGTGGCACGGGCGCGCGCAACGCAGCCACGCGCAACTCTTCACTGGATTTCAATCCGCGGCATGGGTATACGGCCTTCATCCCGAACCCGGGATGTCGCGCGCTCCTGGCGCGTAGGGTGGCGCGAATGTGCCGCTTCCCCAGTCGAGCGCGACCCGGAAAATCCTGACAAGCCCGTACGCGGGGCTTTTCGCCAAAAGATGCCGCCTTCAAGGCCGGCGCATGGACGCGCCATGGCCCGTTGCGGCACGGAAAGAGTTCTTCACGTGACTGACACGACCGACTTCGGCTCGACTTTCGACTCCCTGGCGCTTGCCGCGCCAATCGCGCGCGCCATCGCCATCGCCGGCTACACCACCCCCACGCCGATCCAGACGCAGACCATTCCGCACGCGCTGGCCGGGCGCGACGTGCTGGGCATCGCCCAGACCGGCACAGGCAAGACCGCGGCCTTCGCGCTGCCGATCCTGAACCGCCTGGCCGCCGGCCGCGAACCCATCCCGCCCAAGGCCGCCCGTGCGCTGGTGCTGGCGCCGACGCGCGAACTGGCTTCGCAGATCGCGGAGAGTTTCCGCACCTACGGCCACTTCCTGCGCGTCAGCGTGGCGCTGGTGATCGGCGGCGCCTCGCCCGCCGCGCAGCTGCGGGCCCTGGCCCCCGGCGTCGATGTGATCGTGGCCACCCCCGGCCGCCTGCTGGACCATCTGGGCGCCGGCGCGGTGCGGCTCGACCATGTGCGCACGCTGGTGCTGGACGAGGCCGACCACATGCTCGACCTGGGCTTCCTGCCGCCTATCCGGAAGATCGTTGCGCGGCTGCCGAAAGCCCGCCAGACGCTGTTCTTCAGCGCCACCATGCCCGCGCCGATCAAGGCGCTGGCCGACGACATGCTGGAAAACCCGGTCGAGATCGCGGTCGCCCCCGTGGCGACCACCGCCGAGCGCGTGGCGCAGGCGGTCTATTTCGTCGAGCATAACGGCAAGCGCGCGCTGCTGGCGCACCTGCTGAAGAGCCCGGCCATGGCGCGCACGCTGGTCTTCGCCCGCACCAAGCATGGCGCCGACAAGGTGGTGCGCCACCTTGAGCAGGACGGCATCGCGGCCGAGGCGATCCACGGCAACAAGAGCCAGCCGCAGCGCAACCGCGCGCTGGATGGCTTCAAGTCTGGCCGCACCCGCGTGCTGGTGGCCACCGACATCGCCGCGCGCGGCATCGACGTGGATGGCGTGACGCATGTGGTGCAGGTGGACCTGCCCGACGTGCCGGAAACCTACGTGCACCGCATCGGCCGCACGGCACGCGCCGGTGCCTCGGGCCAGGCGATCGCGTTCTGCGCCGCAGACGAGCAGGCGAACCTGCGCGACATCGAGCGCACGATCCGCATGAGCGTGCCGCGCGCCGCGCTGCCGGCGCTGCCCGGGGTGCAGGCCGTGGCCGAACGCCCCGCGGCGCCCAACCGCCAGCCGCCGCGCGGCGCGTCACCGCGCCCGGCTGCTCCGGCGGCGCCGCCGCGGCCCGCCCGGCGCGCCTTCGGCAAGCCGCGCGGCTTCCGCGGCCGCGTGCGCGCGGCCTGACAGATGCGGGCCGTGCTCAGAACAGGATGAGATTGCCGGCCCCAAGCGGAGCGGCGGAGGCAAACTGAATGCCGATGAGCATGTCGGATGCCGGATCGAAAGCGGCCGCGGTGTCGTTGACGACAAGATAGCTCCCTGCCGCTCCCCCCGCCGCGACATCGACGCGCGTCACGGCGAGGCTTGCGGCCGTCGATGCGACGAAGCTGCCCAATTGTGCGACCAGGTCCGCGACCGAGCTGGCCGACGCGATCGCGACGCTCGCACCCAGCGTGATCGCGGTCGGCGCCACGCCCGGGAAAATCGCGCCCGGCGCATTCTCGAACAGGATACGGTCGAAGCCCGGTCCGGACGCGGTGAAGCCGATGATCCGGTCCATCGATGCGGCGCGGCTGTCGGCGGCGGAGAGATAGCGGATGATGTCGTTGCCGGCCGCGGGGCCGAGATCGATCAGGTCGGCGCCCAACCCGCCGGTGATGTCGTCGTTGCCCTCGCCGCCCAGCAGCGTGTCGTTGCCGCCGCCACCGTCGATGATGTCGTTGCCGCCATTGCCCCAGATGATGTTGGCGTTGCCGTCACCGGTCAGGTAGTCGCGGGCCGAGCCGCCGGCCAGGTTCTCGATGTCGAAATAGCGGTCGCGGCCGAAATTGATGGTGCTGACCGTGGCGTTGACGCCCAGCACGGCGCGCACGGTGACGGTTGCGTCGGAATAGTCGGCGGTGTCGTTTCCCGCATCGCCATACAGGATGTCGTCACCGGGGCCGCCGCGCAGGATGTCGTCGCCTTCCAGACCGAAAAGCCGGTCATTGCCGGCGCCGCCCCGCAAGACGTTGGCTGCGGCGTTGCCGACCAGCGTGTCGTTATGGTCGGAGCCGACGAAGCCTTCGATCGAGACGAAGTAATCGGTTCCGGCCGAGAGGGTTGCGGAGGCGCTGTTGAGATAGACCTTCACCGCGCTTGGCGCGCCGGCGTAGCTGGCAAGGTCGATGCCCTCGCCGCCATCCAGCAGATCGTTGCCCGCCCCGCCCTCCAGGATGTCGTTGCCGGCCAGACCCATCAGGATGTTGTTCTGGCCATCGCCGATCAGGGTGTCGTCGAAGGCGCTGCCGGTGAGGTTCTCGAAGTTGATGAGCGTATCGAAGCCTGCGCCCAGCGTGTCCTGCGGCGCGCTCTGCTGCAGCAGGCTGACGCGCACGCCGGCGCCGGCGCTGCGGTATTCGGCGGTGTCGTTGCCGGCGCCCCCATCGAGCGTGTCGTTGCCGTCGCGGCCTTCGATGATGTCGTTGCCGGCGGCGCCCCGCAGCTGGTTGTCATTGGCATCGCCGCGCAGCGTGTCGTTGAAACCGGTGCCGACCAGGTTCTCGATGCTGATCAGCGTGTCGCGCTCGCCGCCCAGCGTGTTCTGCGGCGCGGTGATGGCGAGATCGACGACGACCCGGCCTGGCGCGTCGCTGTAGTCGGCGGTGTCGGACCCGTCGCCGCCGTCCAGGATGTCGTTGCCGGGGCCGCCGATGAGGGTGTCGTTGCCGCCGAGACCGAACAAGACATCGTTTGAACCTTTGGCGTCCAGTCGATCATCTGCCGTCGAACCAATCAGCGCATCCTGCGCGGCGCTGCCGTAACGATCACCGACGAACTCCAGACCGGCTTCCAGCTGCTCACCCGCCAGCCCATACCGCTTTGTGGCAAAAGCCCATGCTTCGGGTTCGGATCCAGCGAAGGATCTAACGAGGCCGGAACCCGATGCCCAGATCCAATCTGCCGCCGCCGGCATGCCAGCCGCGCCTTCCGGCGGATGCGGCCCGTCACCGCCCCCCGTTCCATTATCGAACGGGTTGAGTTCACGGTAAACATCAACGAAGTTGTCGGCTATCTCTCTGATCCATTTGGGTCCGCTGCTTACCTGCTCTGGAAGAATCTGTTGTCCCAGATATTCTGTAGCTTCAGCTACAATAATGTAAGCACCGACTGCCACTGCAAGCTTCAGGCCTACTGGCGCTGTTGCAGCTCCCAAGACAAGTCCCGCAGCTATCGCGCCAGCCTTGCCCGACGAGAGTGCGATCACACTGTCGCGCGAGGCAGTATAGAGAGCCGAGGCTGGATCCTCGCCCACGGCTACAGCGGTGGCCGCCGAGAGCGCGTTGCCGAAGACCTCCAGCGCAGCCAGTGCATCGACAGGGTCACTGAGCTGCTTGACCACGATGGCTGCAGTTCCAGTCACGCCGTGGAAAATCTGGGTCTTGATGCCATCAAGCGACAATGCATTGGCTGGCAGAGCACTTCCGAAAGCGTGCAAGGCATCCGCATACTTCGAAAGCGCATTGGCACCGAGCTCGTCTAGGCGCTGCCACTGGGACGCGCTGAGGAGATCCGGGTCGGTCCGAGGCAAAGCCTCGAGCGTCAGTTTGTCCGAGGTGTCGGATGCAGCGGCCGCGCGAACCAGCAGCACCAGATCTGCCTCTGTTATGTTCCCCGCAGCGTCGCGAACCTGAACAGAAACCGGATCATCGCCCACGTAGGAGCCAACATAGCGAACTGTCGAAAAATCGGAGAATGGCAGCCAGCCACTGTCGGATCCGAGTCCAACGCCGCGCAAGGAGAAATTGCCAGCCTGGCCACCGGGGTCGATTATCCGGAAAGCCGCTAGGTCAGAGGCACCATCGGGGTCTGCGACACGCACCAGCGAGGTCAGGGCGGTCGTGGAGCCACTCGGTACGACAAGAGAGCTGCCGGGAGTTATTGTGGGCGCGCGCGAGGTAACGGCCCCGGTAACGACCTGAATGTCGACAACAAACTCGTCACTCGCGGAACCCGCGCGGTCGAAGGCCTCGATGAGGATAGTGTTGCTGCCAGACCCTGCGCCTGCGGTATAGCCGATGCGCCCCATTTGTGTCGGGTCGATGTCGACGAATCGGCCTGATATCCGCCCATTGTCCAGGGTCAAGAACCCGCCGTCCGTGCCAGGCGTCGAGTCCCAGAACCGCACCAACGCGAGGTCGGGCTGTCCATTCGGGTCGACCACAGTGAGATACTGGTCGGCGCGAACACTTGTCCCTGGGGCAAGCCACCACGCTGATTCGCCCTCGATGATAGGGGGGCTGTTTATTGCGCCGCCCTCGCCGATTTGCGCCGGGCCGCTCGACACGAAGCTTGACGACTGGAACAACCGATCGGATGCATTGCCGTCGGCGAAGCGAACCGACTCGAGGATCGGGTCGCTTGGCGGCCCCTTCGCGATCTGATAATCCGAATAAGTCTGAAGTATTCCGTTTTTGTCGCGATACTGGAAACTGCCCAGTGCCGAGCCGAGATTGAAGTGCAGATGCGTCCCCTTACGCGCGCCCGTATTGCCGACGGCGCCGACAGCCTCTCCTCCTTCCACATGCAAATCGGGCCCACCCATCTGTGCCGTAGCCCAACGTGCGGACAAGTCCTGGAGCATCGGGGACTGCATTAGATGGACGTAGCTCGAATAGAAGGTCTTGCCGCCAATCTGGTGCTCAAGGGTCACAACGTTGCCAAGGGCACCGGGTAGCCCGAGGGAGCCATCGTCCTGACTTCGCTCGGTCAGGTGCGTCAAATCGCTGTTGCTGGCGCCTGCATAGACGAACACCACGCGTCCGGGTGCGACAGCAAGAACTGGCGCACCGAGCGTTGCGCCATCTTGAATGACGAAATCCCAACCATGGTACAGATCATCTCTGTGGCTCGTTGCTCCACCGGGCAGCTGGGTCGGCGTGATGCGGTAACCGGCTGGAAACGGTGTGCCCAAGAGAATATGCGGCCCGGCAGGCGCCGGCGTTGGCGCATCGCCGAAACTGACGTGAAGCGTGAAGCCCTGCCCCGGCTGATAGGGCAATCCTTGCACGTTAACCGCGATGTCGTTCTCGCCGAACGTCACACGGTCGGCCGTGATGCCGAGTGAGTTCGCGGCGGCATCGATCGACACCCCGATGATTGGTGGCACGAGCCCGTCTGCATCTGAGACCTGGATGCCGTTGAACGACGCGGCATAGAAAGTGCCGGCCGCGCTGCTGCTGATCTCATAGGTGATCGACGTCCGACCGATGTCGATCGCGGCTGGAATCTGGTTGCCGGAATACAGACCGAACGAAGACAGGTCCTGATACTCGACGAGAGTATCGGAAACTGTCCGGACCTGGGGTACGATCAGATCGTAGCCATGTTCGAGATAGGAGCCGAAGGTCTCGACCCGGATCTCTCTGCCAAGGAACCCGTCGCTGACTTGGCCGGGCACTCGTGGCTGGGGCGGCGCTGCGTCATCATCAAGGATCGTCGCCGTCGCGAAGGCACGCTGCATCGTTGCGTTGACTGGATACAGCAGTTGCACACGGAACGTTTCCGCCGCTTCCACAACTGGGTCAGCATACAGCGGCACGCTGATCGTCTTCAGCAGTTCGCCTGGGGCGAAGGAGAGCCGGCCCTCAGCATAGGAAAAGTCGAGGTCGGTCGAGAAACTGTATCCATCCCGGGCTGTCTGCCCGACAGCGTATGCGCCCGCGGAGGCCCATGATGTTCGCCAGTCCACACTCACCGGATCGTCCGACGGCCCTGACAGCCGCACCAGCAGCTGCGCCACTCCGTCGCCTTCGCCAACCCACGCATCCTCGATGCTGATCGCCGGCGTCGCCTGCACCGGGCCATCATTGGCCGCGATCGTCACCTGCGCCTGCGCCTGCCCCAGCTGCGCGCCCTGGGCGTTTGACAGCGCCAGCCGGAACGCCTCCTCATCCTCCGCCCCGGTGTCGTCCAGCACCGCCACCCGGACCGTCTTGACCACCTCGCCCGGCGCAAACGCCAGCACCCCGCTTACAGCGGCATAGTCGCTCCCTGCTTCCGCCGTGCCGTCCGCCGTTGCGTAGTTCACGCTGACCGTGCCGGCCGAGGCCGCATCCAGCCGAACCACCAGGTCGGCCCAGCCAGCCTTCTCGTCCACCACCACGTCCGACACCGTGATCACCGGCAGCGCGGCAACCGTGTCGTCATCGACGATCGTCACCGCCGCCCGCGACCGGCCCAGCGTCGCCCCGCTCGGCGAGCGCAACTCCACCTGGAACGCCTCGGCGAATTCGGCAACGGTGTCGTCGTACAGCGGCACGCTGATCGACTTCACAACCTCGCCGGGCGCGAAGGTCAGCGACCCGTCGGTGTAGGCGTAGTCGAGCTCCGTCGAGTAACTGTAGCCGTCCCGCGCCGGCTGACGGCCTTCCACGTAGTCCCACCACCGCGTCCGCCAGGTAACGCTGACCGGATCGGCCGACGGCCCCGACAGCCGCACCAGCAGCTGCGCAACCCCGTCGCCCTCGCCAACCCAGGCATCCTCGATGCTGATCGTCGGCATCGCCTGCACCGGGCCGTCGTTGCCCGCGATCACCACCCGCGCCTGCGCCTGGGCCAGTGTCGCGCCCTGCGCGTTCGACAGTGCCAGGCGGAACGTTTCCGCCCCTTCCGCCGCCGTGTCGTCCAGCAACGAAACACGCACCGTCTTCACCATCTCGCCAGGTGCGAACGCCAGCACCCCGCTGACTGCACCGTAGTCGCTGCCGGCCAGCGCCGTGCCATCGACCGTCGCGTAGGTCACGCTGACCGTGCCGGCGGAGGCCGCATCCAGCCGAACCACCAGGTCGGCCCAGCCCGCCTTCTCGTCCACCACCATGTCCGACACGGTGATCGCCGGCATCGCCGCAATCGTGTCGTTGTCGATGACCGTTGCTGTCGCCCTTGACCGACCCAGCGTCGCACCGCTGGGAAAGCGCAACTCCACCTGCAACGCCTCAAGCGGCTCGGCCACCGCGTCGTCGTACAGCGGCACGCTGATCGTCTTCAGCACCTCGCCCGGCGCGAAGGTTAGCGATCCGTCGGTGTAGGAATAATCGAGCTCGGTCGAGTAGCTGTAGCCATCCCGTGCTGGCTGCCGGCCCTCCACATAGTCCCACCAGCGCGTCCGCCAGGTCACGCTCACCGGGTCCGCCGCCGGCCCCGACAGCCGCACCAACAGCTGCGCCACCCCGTCGCCCTCGCCGACCCACGCATCCTCGATGCTGACCGTCGGCGTCGTCTGCACCGGCCCGTCGTTCGGCGCGATCACCACCCGTGCCTGCGCCTGTCCCACCTGCGCACCCTGAACGTTCGACAGCGCCAGCCGGAACGCCTCCGCACCCTCCACCACGGAGTCGTCCAGCACCGCTACCCGGACGGTCTTGACCACCTCGCCCGGCGCGAATGCCAGAACCCCGCTTACAGCGGCATAGTCGCTCCCCGCCAATGCCGTGCCGTCCACCGTCGCGTAGTTCACGCTGACCAGGCCGGCCGAGGCCGCATCCAGCCGCACCACCAGGTCGGCCCAGCCCGCCTTCTCGTCCACCACCATGTCCGACACGCTCATAACCGGCAGCGCCGCGATGACATCGTCGTCGACGATCGTCGCCGTCGCCCGTGACCGCCCCATCATCGCGCCGCTCGGGAAGCGCAACTCCACCTGCAACGCCTCGGCGAATTCGACGGCGGTGTCGTCAAACAGCTGGACATTGATAGGTAGCGCGGTCTCACCCGGCGCGAATGTCAGCACTCCTTCCGTGTAGGCGTAATCAAGCTCTGTCGAGTAACTGTAGTCATCGCGTGCCGGCTGCCGACCTTCCACGTAGTCCCACCAGCGCGTCCGCCAGCTCACGCTCACCGGGCTTGCCGAGGGCTCGGACAGGCGTACCCAAAGCAACGCAGTGCCGTCGCCCTCGCCAACCCAGGCGTCCTCGATGCTGATGGTCACCGACATGGAGGCCCCCAAAGTGCTAGCTGACGAGTGACAGGTTGCAGTACGATGACGGCCTCCCGCGACAAGAATGTTTGAGTACCGCAACAGCCTGCGATTGCGGTCCATCCGAGGATACAACTGTAGGTTACCAGATTCCCGCCGCGGGCGTTGACGGTTCGCCTACTCCCCCCGCTGCGGCCTGCCCAGCAGCCGCTCCACCAGTTCCGCCAACCCAGCGCGCCCCGCCAGCAGCGCCGCCACCGCCTCGGCGACCGGCAGCTCGACGCGCACCGCGCGGGCGCGCTCCAACACGGCGGGCGCGGTGGCCACGCCCTCCGTTACGGCGGTGCGTTCGGCCAGCAACTCGGCCAGCCGCCGCCCCTGCCCCAGCGCCACGCCAAGCGAAAAATTGCGGCTGGCAACGCCGCTTGCCGTCAACATCAGGTCGCCAAGGCCGGAAAGGCCGGAAACCGTCTCGGCTCGGCCGCCCAGCGCCACGGCCAGCCTGGAAATCTCGGCAAGGCCGCGCGTGACCAGGGCGGCGCGCGCGTTCTCGCCAAGGCCAGCGCCGATCACCGCGCCGGCGGCGATCGCCACCACGTTCTTCACCGCGCCGCCGACCTCGGCGCCGACGATGTCGTCGGTGGCGTAAAGGCGGAAGCGCGGCATCGCCAGGTCCACGGCCGCACCCGCCAGCACGGCGGCCGCCGGCAGGCCGCGCGCCACCTCGTGCGCGAAGGTGGGGCCCGACAGCGCAGCGGCCGGCACGCCAGGCAGCGCCTCGGCCAGCACCTCGTGCGGCAGCGCCAGCGTTGCGGTCTCGAAACCCTTGGCGCACAGCACGGCGAGTGCGCCATCCGGCCAGTGGGGACGCGCGGCGACGGCAAGTGCGCGCAGGCCGACGACCGGGGTGGCCAGCAGCACGGCGCGGGCGCCATCCAGCGCGACGCGCAGGTCCTGTGTCGGCAGCACGCCGTCAGGGAGCGTGACGCCGGGCAGGCGCGGAAAATTCTCGCGCGTCACCAGCATGGCGTGCGCAAGCCAGCCGTCGCGCGCCCAAAGCGTCACGCTCCCTG
>Ga0224723_1000618_pt1 | contig 24051 bp, 23 predicted proteins | sample Balambano_FR2_Me_FD_161647 | JGI IMG/M metagenome (GOLD analysis project Ga0224723, IMG submission 161647) | Freshwater sediment microbial communities from Lake Towuti, South Sulawesi, Indonesia - Balambano_FR2_MetaG | ecosystem: Environmental > Aquatic > Freshwater > Lake > Sediment | place... | reverse complement strand
GCAGATAGTATACAAAAATCATCAAAATGCTGATGCCAAAGCTCGTAGCTCTGCCTGCCCGCTGTGGTTTTGTGCCCAACACTGCGCCTGCCAAGCCAAAAGCAAGACAGGCAAAAGGCAGCGCAAACTTTCGCTGCATCTCAACTTGCAGCCTGCGGACTTTGTCATCGTCTCCTGTCTGCTTGATCAGTTCCAGATAGTTCAGGGTCTCTGCGATATTCATTTCATCTGGCTTGCGGTCTTCCAACGCCAGATCAAGCGGAGTGCGCGGAAGCTGGAGCTGCTGCTGCTGAAACCTCAGAATATTGCGAAACGAACCATCCGCAGAAACCACGTAGATCGTGCCGTCAGAAAAATCCCAGGTGTTGTCGGCATCATTCCACGCGGCAGATCGAGAGCTAACAATCTGGCTCAGCCCCTGCTGAGAGAAATCAAGAATCGTCAACCCCTGCATGCGCTGCCCGTTGAACTCTTGGGCATAAAACAAGCGGCTCAACACTCGTTCTTCTTCTCCATCGTTTTCCACCGTTTGATATTCCTGATAGAGAATGTTTTTCTCCTGAAACGTCGGTTTCTCCTGGTTGAGCGCTTTTTCAAGCGTGATCGAAGCTCGATAGTTGGCTGCTGGGACAATGAACTCATTGAAGGCAAAGGTGATGCCGGTGATCACAAAACTCAGCACGATCGCCGGGAGCACCATGCGAAATACGCTTACCCCACAGCCTTTCATTGCAATCAGTTCGCTGTCGCTGGAGAGCCGCCCATAGGTCATCAGCGCTGCCAGCAGCGTAGACATCGGAAAGGAATAAGCAATGAACTGCGGAAGCTGGAGCAGCAGCACTTCAGCCGCAATTGCTACAGGCAAATCTGCCTCGGTAATTTTCCGAATCAGATAAAACATTTCACCGACCGACACCCCCAGCGAGGAAAACACCCCGACTCCAAACACAAAGGGCAGCAGCAGTTCGCCCGTGATGTAGCGGTCCATGACTGACAGTTGCGGTAGCCACTTCCAAAGCGGCAATCGGGGGGCAGTGTTTGATAGGCTTGAGGTCATACGTTCAACTTGCAGGGTAGGGGCGATTCACGAATTGCTCAGGTTCCCTCAGGGTTGAAAACTACTGCCTAAATAGTATTGACGCACCAGCGGGTTGTTGTAGAGTTCATCTGCGCTGCCTGAGGCGAGAATCTGTCCGTCGCGCATGATGTAAGCGCGATCGGTGATTGCCAGCGTTTCGCGAACATTGTGGTCTGTGATCAAAATTCCCATCTGCCGATCGCGCAGCCGAGCAATGATGTCTTGAATTTCAGCCACAGCGATCGGATCGACTCCCGCAAAGGGTTCATCCAGCAGCAAAAACTTGGGTCCATCTCGCCCAGACGCTAATGCTCTCGCCAACTCGGTTCGCCGCCGCTCACCGCCAGAAACCTGAACTCCCAAAGTCGCAGCAATTTTCTCAAGGCGAAATTCTTTCAGCAACTCATGCAGCCGAGTTTGATGCTCGTGTCGGGGAACATCGGTCTGCTGAAGCACCAGCAGGATATTGTCGCGGACGCTGAGCTGCCGAAAGATGCTTGGCTCTTGCGCCAGATAGCCGATGCCGAGACGGGCACGCTCATACATGGGCAGATCCGTGATATCCAGCTCGTTGAGCCAGACTCGCCCCTGATTGGGTTTTTCAATTCCTGTGGCGATGTAAAAAGTGGTTGTTTTTCCGGCTCCGTTGGGCCCCAACAGCCCCACCACTTCTCCTAGCGCCACGGAAACGTTGACGCGATTCACAACAACGCGTCTGCCATAGGATTTGTGAACGTTCTCCAGCACGATTTTCAACGGCTTACTCTCAGCTTCATGCCTGAAGGAATTGGACTTGATTCTATCAGAGGCGGCTGTCGGCAAGCCCAACCAGCCAATCGATTACCGCTACTGCTGCGGCAGTGACGCAGCTTTAGAAATCCCAGTTTCCAGTCCGCGTGCATGAGTTTGCGTGACTATTACTCACCCATCTTCGTTCGATCGCCGCTCACGCTAGGGAGGGCTGATGGGCGTTTTGAATTCAGGTTTAGGATTGTAGGGCACTGCCTCTTCAGGAGTCGCAGGGGCAGTCTGGGTCGGGGCGTTGGGGTCAGACACGATGTAGATCGATTCAACCTGGTTACCATTGTCAGGCAGGGCGACAAAGCGTCCTTCGTCAATCAAATATGTGATTGTTTCGCCTCGCAGGCTATTGCCTTGTTGAAGCACATAGACATCACCGCTTAAAACAATTCGCCGCTCTCGGCTGTAATATTGCGCCTGTGCCGACGTTGCCTGGATCTGGCGAGCTGGGTAGTAGATTTGGACATTGCCCCGCGCTGTGATCACTCCGGTGACAGCATTCGCTTCTTGAACATCCGATCGCAGCGTCAGCGGCTGGTTTGAAGCAGGCTGCGCGTTTTGGGCATGGGCAGAGCGGAGTGGCAGGGGGGCAACGATCGCGCTCAAAACAGCAGCAGAAAGCAGCGGTAATCTCAGCCAACGCAGGTTACGAAAAGACAGGATGGACACCATAGCGCAATTGTCCAGCGGCGTGTTTCAACAGGAGACAGACTGATACCTGATACTAGCCCAAATTTCTGGCTTTTCAAGGCAGCAGCGTCTAAAAATTTAGACGCGACTCGCTCCAGCAATGTTTCAAATCCGGCAGGATTGCTAGCTGCTAGCCGGTTGAATCTGGGGTGATCGCCACTCACTCGCTTGCGCCAGCTCAGGGCGCTGCATCTGCTGCACAATCTCATCAATCTGCTCAGGTTTGACATGTTGCAGCGCCCTGAGCAAGGCAGTGCTTTGTTCAAGCAGGTCAGCAACATCGATTTCTGCAAAAGTCGGCGCATACCGCCGCAATCGATTCGTTCCTTCTGCCAACAGGATCACGGCTCCTCGCAGATTGTGGTTGTGCAGGTGGTAAAGGGCAACCGCAACTTGCAGGACTCCTTGATAAAACGCTTTTTCGGGTGCTGCTGCCTCCATCCACAGCGCCTCTAGCGTATCGTGGCAGGCGTAGTACTCGCCTTGATTGAATTCCTCTACGCCTTGCCAAAATTCTGCTGGTAAGGGTTGCGTCATGGCGATGCCCTGCGATCGATGTTCACCAACAAACGCTTTTACGGGCGCTGCTGTCGCCATGCTATCTCATGCCGGTGCTATCGGTTGAGCTGTGCTTGAAGCTGCGGCTGTAGGGGTCGATCGGGGGCAATCACCAAACCGGGAGCTTCCCGATTGCCCACCAGCGGGGATAGGGGTGCTGTTGTCCACAGCAGCCAGCGGCTGTCAGCCGGAAGCGCGTCGAGGCTACTGAAATTTTGGGTCAACCACAGCAGCGGTCGATCGGGCAGATCGGCAGAAGGCTCTTCAGCGCTTGTTGCCGCCAAAGTTTCCAACACAGCCTGTCCTCGCAGCATTCCGGTTGCCGCTGTCCACAAACTGACTTGCAGTCGGTGATGCGATGCATAGAAGTAGATAGAAGCCGCTGCAACCACAGCTTGCTCAAAGTTTTCTGGCTGCCACACGGCAGCACTATCGAGCGCGATGACAATCTCTTGCCCGCCTGTGAAAACTTCTAGCTCTCGGACTCGCAGCTCTCCATAGCGGGCGCTGGTTCGCCAGTGCACCAGACGGGTCGGATCGCCCCAGCGGTACGGACGCAGGGTGCGAGTCAGCCCTTCGGTTGCGCCATAGGGATTGTAGCTGTACTGCACTTGAGCGTTCACCTGTCGCCCCATCTGATCGATTAACGGGCACTGGCTTAAAGGCAGCACGGTTGGATAAACGATCGCCACTGCTTTAACCGTCTGGGTGCGTCGTCGCCAAAATAGCCCCAGAGGAGCGGCTGTCCGCAGTTGAACGGCGTGCCAGCGATACACTCCCCGCTGTTCAGCAGGCTGTGTGTAAAGCCAACGGTGAATCTCTCGCGCTGGAATCAGCTCGATCGCCTGTTGCTTGGGCTGAGTCAATACCGAGGGCAGCATATCCTGTGCCTGAATCAGCGTTTTGGCATCAGGGGTTTGATTGGCAAACTCCAGCTCCACCGTGATCGCATCACCGACGGTGACGGGTTGAATCGGCAACCGACGCACCTGAATGCCCTTGAGCGATCGATCGGGAAGAATAGCGGCGATTGCCAGCAGCGCAAACATCACGCCGCTAATCACATAGAGCCATCCTGCCATCGTGTTGGTCGCTGCCGCAAAAAAGAACAGCGATAGCCCTGCCAGCAGCCAGCCACCATAGGCAGGAGCCACCCAGCGCCGTTCCAGCCAGTCTATAACTCGATGATGTCGCATAGCAGCAAGAGACGGAGATGCAGTTTGATCCTAGCTGCTTTGGTGAGCCACGCCTGCCTCAGACGGCTGACAAACGGTGGACTACTTTGGCGAACTCTAACCACAGCAGGGGCAGGATTTAGAGCAAGCAGGCTATAATTTTTGCGGATACATATACAAACCTTATGCTTTATGAATAACCCTTTAGTTCACGCCTTTTTTGTCGGTCGGGCACTGGCTGAAGCGATCGGTGAACAAATTGAGAGTGCAGTTACCCACACGCTGAGTGACCTCGGCAGATTTGATGCCGAGCAGCGAGAGCGACTCCAGCAGTTTACAGAGCAGGTGTTAGAGCGAGCCAATCGCGAAGAAGAGCTGGCGATGCGAGGACGCACGACCACGGCGATCGTCCGCGTGGGCGACCAGCCCGAAGACCTGCAAGCCACGATCGATGAGCTACGGGCAGAAGTTGCTCAACTGCGGGCAGAGCTACAGCGATATCGCACGAATCGTGCAACCTGAGTTTTCGATTGACTGACGCTGCCTTTGATTTCACTGCTCTCCCCACAGCTTTCAAGGAATTGAGTGTCTGTTCTTCCTGACGATTCCCCTTCTACCGAGCAAAACGCGCCGCCGCTGAGGCAGGCACCCCAGCTCCACGCTCAATCAGGAGTGCGCCATCGACCCTTATCTGAGGACGATTTGGCAGGTTCGCTCCCCGACCCGCAATCCTTGTCCCCACTGCCTATGCCGTCGTCGCGCCTCTCTAAGCCTCAAACTGCTAAAGCCTATCGCTGGAGCCGCGACAGCTACTCCCGGCAGCGCCGCTTCTTCGACATTTGGGCATTTGTCTTGAAGCTGCTGTTCGCTCAATGGTCATACAACAAATCCTGGAGCTACCGGGGTGGTATCAGCGACGAAAAAAAGGCAGCGCGTCGTCGCCGCCTCGCCGTGTGGATTCGAGAAACACTGCTGGATCTAGGACCGACCTTTATCAAGGTGGGGCAGCTCTTTTCAACACGCGCCGATTTGTTTCCGGGCGAATATGTCGAAGAGCTGTCTAAGCTGCAAGACAAAGTTCCGGCTTTTAGCTACACACAGGTTGAGGCGATCGTCGAGCAAGGCTTGGGCAAAACGATTCCAGAACTGTTTCGCAGCTTTGATCCAATTCCTCTGGCAGCCGCTAGCTTAGGGCAGGTGCATCGCGCCCAGCTTCACGCTGGCGAAGAAGTCGTCGTGAAAGTTCAGCGACCGGGCTTGCAGAAGCTGTTTGAAATTGATCTGGCAATCCTCAAAGGCATCGCCCGCTATTTTCAACGCCATCCAGAGTGGGGACGCGGACGAGACTGGCTGGGCATTTACGAAGAATGCTGCCGAATTCTATGGGAAGAAATTGATTATTTAAACGAAGGACGCAACGCTGATACCTTTCGCCGCAACTTCCGCAACGAAAATTGGATTCGCGTCCCGCGAGTCTACTGGCGCTACACCTCGCCCCGGACGCTCACTCTAGAGTATGCGCCTGGCATCAAGATCAGCCATTACGAAGCCCTGGAAGCTGCCGGACTCGATCGCAAGAATCTGGCTCAGTTGGGTGCGAGAGCCTATTTGCAGCAGCTCCTTAACGATGGGTTCTTTCATGCCGATCCTCATCCGGGCAACATTGCCGTTAGTCCCGATGGCGAGCTAATTTTTTATGACTTCGGCATGATGGGACGCGTGCAGCCGGTGACGCGAGAGAAACTGCTCGATACTTTTTTTGGCATTGCCCAAAAAGATGCCGATCGCGTCGTCAACTCGCTGATCGCCCTGGGCGCACTGGCACCGCAAGACGATATGGGTCCGGTCAGGCGATCGGTGCAGTACATGCTCGATCATTTTATGGATCAGCCGTTTGAAAACCAGTCGGTCAGCGACATCAGCGACGACCTGTATGAGATTGCCTACGACCAACCTTTTCGCTTTCCGGCAACATTCACCTTTGTTATGCGGGCGTTCTCTACACTAGAAGGAGTCGGCAAGGGGTTAGACCCAGAGTTCAACTTCATGGAGGTTGCAAAGCCTTTTGCAATGCAAATTATGGCAAACGGAAATTCTTCAGAATCGAACGGTCTGTTCACTGAGCTGGGTCGGCAGGCAGCGCAAGTGGGCAGCACGGCGCTGGGCTTGCCGCGCCGCATTGAAGACACGATTGACAAGCTTGAGCGGGGCGACCTTCGCATTCGCGTGCGATCGACTGAAACTGATCGAGTTCTACGTCGCCTCAGTAACGTTAATATGGGGACTAACTATACGTTGCTGACCGGAGCTTTCACGCTATCGGCTACGATTCTGTTAGTGAATCACTTCGTTTGGTTAGCCATCTTCGCTGCAATTGCAGCCGCACTTGCGGCAGTTGCACTGATTCGCCTGATGATTCGCCTCGATCGATACGAACGGATGCTTTGACTTCTACGCCGCCTCCTGATCCCCGCAATCGTGCCATGAAACGCCTCTTCACGGGTCTCACTGACCCGGGACTCCTGCGCTCTGTCAATCAAGATGCATACCACATCGACCCGAGTGGACGATTTTTCATTGTGGCAGACGGCATGGGCGGGCACGCAGGCGGGCAGGAGGCAAGCCGCATTGCGACTCGGGCAATTCAACAATATCTCGACGACCACTGGAATTCTCCTGAGTCGTCAAACTCGTTGCTTGAGTCAGCTTTACTAAAGGCAAATCAGGCAATTTTGCAGGATCAGACCGCTCATCCAGAGCGCTCTGACATGGGAACCACAGTTGTTGTTGTCATCTTTCGCGGTGAGCAACCCTGGTGTGCCCATATTGGTGATTCCCGCCTGTACCGCCTGCGAGGAGCCAAGCTTGAGCAACTGACCGAAGACCACACCTGGGTGGCACGGGCAATGAAGTTGGGAGAATTAACGCCCGACCAAGCACGAATTCATCCCTGGCGGCATATCCTGTCTAAATGTCTGGGTCGAGAAGATGTCCGTCAAATTGATGTGCAGCCGCTGGATTTGCAGCCCAGCGATCGACTGCTACTGTGTAGTGATGGGTTAACCGAAGAACTGTCTGACCAGCTCATTGCCTCGCACCTCAAATCAATTCGCGCCTGCGATAAAGCAGCATTGGCGCTGGTCAACGCCGCTAAAGATCGAGGCGGCAGAGACAATATCACGGTTGTCATTGTGGCAATGGATGGCACAAACCGCAGCTCAGAGTCGTGACCAGACCCAACCCAACCCTGGTCTTTGAATTTGACAGGCGTTTGTAGGCTGCAAGTCCAGCTTGACAGCCGATCGCAGCGGCTTTTGCTGTCAAATACTCGATTAAGTATTTCTTACTACCAATCAGGGTAGGCACTTCGCCTACCCTGAGCACTATTGCCTGAGCACTATTGTTTGGGGTCTTTTTACTCTTCTGCCTATAGGAGGATTACAAGAGTACCCGCAAGGGGGATGGGCATTTTGTCAAACAATTGTTATCTTTTTTAATACACGCAGTAAACACCTGGCTCGCTGGAGCGATCCTTAGCAAAACAGGCAATACTGAGACAAAAAGCCAAACCCTTTGGGGCTGGTTTTGACCTCATCACAATTCTCACTTGGAGTTAGCCATGAACCAACCTGTAGAACTCAGCCTGGAACAACAGTTTAGTCTTCGATCGTTTGAAACTCAGGTCGAACGGATGAGCCGTGAGCAGGCTCAACAGTTTCTGGTAAAGCTTTATGAGCAAATGATGCTGCGGGAAACCATGTACAAGCACTTCCTGAAGCACCAGTGGGGCATTGAGTCTGGTCCTCAGCTCGACTAACGCTTCACGGTCGTAGTCGGCGACCTCTGTCTCTTGCTTTGTTCTTAAAGAGAAAGGAGCTGGGGATGATGGGGCGTCAACTCCGTCTCTCGATCGAATGTAGATTGATTTGCATAAACTAGATTGCAGTAGAACCACCTGCACCAATTCTGCTCAAGCTTCACATTCGCGCTTCTCAAATCTGCACTGTCACTTCATTTGATGCGGTTTGCTGCAAGCCTAGCTACATCTAACTGCGACACATAGCGATAAAATTAATTCTGACGATTTGCGACCTTAACCCGATAGGTCATCTGTTTCACTAAAATAAAGCGATTCAAGCTTCATTAAGATTTTCGGTTTAAGCTTTTCTAGCTCTTCTTTGAGTAGGCTCTTACTCAGTTGAAACTGTAAGGTCGGGGGAGACATCTGTCCCACTGTTGCCCAGTCTTGTAGCATTTTGCACTGAGCTGGTGCGATCGTAGAGGTCATAACATTCGCGCACCGTTTAGGGTCTTCTTTTGCAAAAGACAAAATCCGATATTGCCCTGACTGCCCTAGCAAACGAGCCATCCGCTGCCCATGCGGTGTTTTTAAGTCAAGATAGCAGGGTAGCCAGCGAGCGCCATGTGTGCTGTTGTAAAGCACTGTCAGCCAGAGCATCACGGGATGGGGAGCTTGCAGAAACAAAAATTGATTGTAGCGGGTGCAGACCAACCGCTTCTCCAATTCCTGCCTCGATTGCATCACCCACAGCGTCGCCAAAGATTCCCGGCTGGTCGGCAAAGGACGAGAAAATACAATGTCAGCGATCGGCTTGTCGGGAGGCCACGCGGTTAACCGACACAAATCATCGGGTGTCAGCGAACTGGGTGTCTTTGGATGCGGCGCGATCGGTTTTTTAGCGATTGCCTCACCAATGCGCTGCCCTAGCTCTCGTCCAACTTGGAAGCGCTGATCAAGTGGCTCCAGAGCTTTGATCACTTCTACAATGCTTTGGGGACGATCTTCAGGCGATTTCGCCAAACAGCTCAATACCAGGTTTTCGAGCGCCTTAGGAATACTGATGCTTGGATTTGCGTCTTCAAAAGAGCGGGGAGCCTGGAAGCGGTGTGTTTTATACCAGCCGCCAAAGTTGTGGGTGTCTGCATGAAGCGGCATTTTGCCAGTTAGCATCTGAAACATCATGACACCCATGCTGTAGATGTCAGAACGCGCGTCTAGCTCTCGTCCTTCCATTTGCTCAGGCGAGGAGTAAGCCAGCGTGCCCATAAAGCAATTTGTTTGCCCACTATCTGTTTGCAGCAGTTTGGCAATTCCAAAATCGAGCACTTTCGCCAGTTCACCAAAACTCTCGTCCTGGCTAATCAAAATATTGCTGGGCTTAATGTCACGATGCACGATCGGACAAATTTCGCCATCGATCAGGATGCCCTGGTGAGCACACTGCAACCCTAGACAGACCTGACGGCTCAGACTTAAAAATCGCGGCAGCGGAATCGGTTGTCTGCTAATCACATCACTCAAATTTTCCCCTCTTAAGTACTCCATCACATAGAAGGGAATTTCATCATCGTTTACGCCATAGTCAGTGACCCGGACAATGTGTATGCTTCTCTGTCCCAAGAGTGCACAGGTGGTTGCCTCTCGCACAAAGCGCTCTTTCATGCGCTGATTTAGCAGCGTCTGCGAAAGAAACTTGACGGCAACAGGAACACCGCCCAACAGTTGGTCTCTGGCACCATACACACGCCCCATCGATCCCTGCCCGAGCAACTCAACGAGCTGATATCGGTTGGAAAGGGTACAACCAAGGTTGGGATCTGTCATCATGCCTGCATTCACTACCCTATGTCATACGCCTGGTTCACTCGTCATGCAGCCCTGCTAAACCTGTTGTAGCGATCGATTCGGCTTGTAATCTGTAGCCGACGTTTAACTTCCAGAAGCCTCGACCCTAATGTTACGTCGGAACAGTTTGAGACAACCCTCGCTTACTCAATTTCCCACGAATCCTCTAAAAATGCAGCTTCTTCAGCAAGCAGAGGACAGAGTTAATTGATTGGGCGAAATTATAGGTTTTGAGCTTAAGCATTGACTTCTATGCTACACAGCAGCAACGGTCGGTAAATGACTCAGATTGCCGCAGCACAGGCAGCACTGGTCAGTCGATCGAAGCACGCATAGGATAGAAGTCCGGAAGGCAGCACCTGCCTCAGACAAAGCGAGTTGAAGCAGTGCAGAAAACTGCGTTGGTTGGATCAAGCGCTGTCTGCGTACATTCTAGCGACTGATGCTTGCTGGGTTCCCACCACTGGTACTTGCAGTAAGAGTTTGCTTTGGTAAACCACCATGTCAGGTGCTGTTCCTGCAGAATCGATTCACTGCGAATGCGTATTGTGCCTTTTGGCTCAGAACACCAAGCCTACGTCTAAATTCTTGAGGTTTAGCGTGTAGAGACTCCCCTGGTTGGTGCTCCAGTTGGCAACTAATAGCTGATGGGAATTAACGGGTGCAATCGCCGTGGAATGAGCAGGACCTTCAATCTGACTCAGGTATTGTCCAAACAGATCTAAAAAAACCATTTGTCCCTCGAAATCTGTGATGCTATACCCCCAAGGCAACGCCGTGAGAAACTGAGGTAGAATTCTCACGCGCAGGCGGCTGATCCGGAAAGGCTTCAGATCAATGAGCAGCGGTTGATTGTTATCCTGCTCAACTGCCAGCAATCGGTACAGAATTGGTGTGACGATCGCCTGTTTGACCGCGATCGGCAGCATGAGGGCACCAACACGGCAGCCCCGACGGTTAAAGATTTCCAGCCGAGTTGTACTGCCATTGGTTTTGGTAAAAACTACTGCCACATGGCGAGAATCCAGTGCAATAATTTGCCGCAGTGAGAAGTCTGCTTTGACGACTAGCGAAATTGGTCGGGAGGCAACTGCAACAGACGACTTACCGGGAGATAGCAGTTGAAACGTCAGGAAGTTGATGCCGTCTGAATCGGTTGAGCTGTGCGCCAACCACCGCCCTCCCGCTTCGATCGCCACTTGACTATTGGCTGCGAGCGTTCTGATAGAACAGGGGCTAGTTTCATCCGCAGTGGGCAATCGATAGAGGGCATCCTGTGCCACGGCAAAGCAGCCCTGGGGTCGCGGCAGGAGTGCTCGAATTCGCGTGGGTAATGCGATCCGTGCTTGGGACTGACCGTCTGCTATGGGCACATGGGGCGTGATCACCACCTGAGCGTTTTCTGCCCGAAATCGGTAGATCCCTGCTTGGTTGTCTGCTGAGTTCGATCTGTTGTTTTGAGCAACCGCCAGACATTGCACCCGCTGCCGCAGAGGTTCCTGCCATTCAATTTTGAGAGATTGAGGTTCCCGAATCTGCGCGGGAGGTAAGACGACCGACTGTGCGGCAAGAGAGACCGAATCGGCGGCAGCGATCGACCGCAAGGCGCTCAGCATTTCAGTTGCCGAGCGAAACCGCCGCGCGGGTAGCTTCTGCAGGGCAGTGAGCACAAACGATCGCCAAACTTCTGGGATGGCATCGAGCTGCACCGGACGGTTGAGATGAGCTGACATCAACTCCTGCGGTGTTCCCGAAAACGGGCGATGTCCGCTAATTAACTCAAACAGAATAATGCCAACTGAGTAAAGGTCAGACGCAGGCGAGTATTGACCATAGAACCGCTCTGGAGCCATGTAAGCTGGAGAGCCTGTTCCCATTCCTAGCGCTGTGAGTTCTTGAATCAATCTGGCAATGCCAAAATCAGAAACTCGAGCCATCCAGCCTGTGGACTGACAGTTGAGCAGAATGTTCTCAGGCTTAATGTCGCAGTGAACAATTCCTCGACTGTGAGCATGTTCTAGCGCTGCCAAAATATCTGCTACCAGCTCAAGGCTTTGGGGCAAGCTCAAGCCCAACTCTTCAGACATGAGATTGCGGAGCGTCCCCCCTTCGCAATAGTCCATCACCAGATACCGACCGGTTGCTGTATGCTCCAACGCTTGACAGGTGACGATATTGGGATGTTGTAAGCTCAGTAGAAATCTCAGTTCTCGCAAAAATCGATGTGTGGAAAACCGCTGCTGTTCTAGATTTTTGAGTGCGACTAAACGCCCTGTTTGCCGATGCGCCGCACAAAAGACTCGCCCAAATTGCCCTTGTCCAACTAAACCAAGGAGGCGATACTTTGAGCGCCGAGGCTTTATTCCTGACTGGCTTGACACGGCATCTAAGTCCTGATCTGTAGATTCTGCCCATCCCTCGATCGCAGCCCTGATGGTAAGCTACCTTGCCCGTCAAATCCCTAGCCGCAAAGCTGTTGCATAATCGCGTCATGGTCAAAGTTCGTCACCATTGTTTCCGCAGGCTCCAACCGACTGGCTAAACCCAAGACAAAGTGATTGTACTCAGCTCCCATCGATTCACAAGTTGTTTGTACACAGTGCAGTTCTCTTCCTGTGAGCTGGCTGAAAAACGCAGCCAGAATGCCAGCTTCCAAAAAACAGACTGGCTGCTCCGCTTGAGGCGCTTGTCGAGCGAAGGCAGAATTTTGGGTTTTGATGACGAGAAAACCACGGTGCTGATGAGTTTGATCAATCTCAATCCTGCCCCAGCCATGTGTTACCCAACACTGCTGGAGTGCTTGCAGAAACTCGATCATCGGCATGTCTGCCAGAGCAATGCCATAGTAGTCCGTCAGTTCTTCACAAAACCGGGTGTAGAAGTTTTTGCCCCACCAGCGACCGCAGTTTAACAACACTAAACGAGACGCTTGCCCTGTTTCCCGAGCTAATCCCGCGTGGATGGCTTGAATCAAAGTTTCTGGCAGCGCTAAAAGGCGATCACCCCGACGGCTCTCGAGCAAGCCCATTTCCAATTCACTGCGGACATAGGCATCAGTCGCAAAATAGCTGCCCGGAACCCGATTGTTAATAATTAGATCAGCAACGGAGATCATAGCAAGTATCTCAGGAGGATGAAAAGTAAGGTGAAGTGCAAAGTGGCTGTTTGTGTGCTGGCTGTGAATAGATTGGTCAATTGAGCAACGATCGCTCATCTACAGTTCATGCTGCGTGCTACACCAGCGCTGTTTGTGCCATGATGAGTAAGGGGTTGAGGAGATTCATTTGTTTTGGTGGCAAGGCTCGGTTAAGCTGCTGATTCAATAGTTGATAGAGCAGGGTGTCGATCGCTGTTGTGTTGTAGACCCGCATTGTCTGGCTCACCCAGTCCACCAACCGCTCTTGAACGTAAGATTCATCTTCAAGCAGCATTGCCATTCCACAGCAGCGCAGCATCAAAAGGGCATTCTTGATGCTGCGCTCTAGGGTTTTGTTCTTCTCTTGAGGCAGCTTGAGCTGAAGCTGGTCTGCAACTTGCTGCATCACCGTTAACTCCTGGTCGCGCAAATTACGGTAGGCGTTTAAGCGTTCTGGTAGTGAATCGACGTATTGGTTGATAGCACCGAGTTCTTCTGGCGTGAGATAGCGGTGTTCTGCTTGATCAAAAAGGGTTTGAATCTGTGGGTTCATGTTGGAAAGCTTCAAGAGGAATGATTCGGGGAGCAGTTGAAGTCGGTAAAGCGATAGTGCTGCCAAAACAAATGCTGCTAAAACAAATCCGAAAAGTTTTCTAGCGTAAAGGCAGCGTCTTCTAAGGCAGGTAGCCTGGGTGCAACAGAGACGGATGTAGCAATACTGTCTTCCCAAGAAATCGCCGCAAAAAATTGACGAACGCTGAGTGTCAAACTCAGCGGTGTATCATTTCCTTGGGCAACAATTTGCTTAATTTGCTGGACTTCAAAGGAGTGATTTTCCCAGTTGAGGTCAGAGAAAAATTGTTTGACCGATCGCTGTAGCCAGTCTGAGGGTGCAACAGGTTTAGAGCCATTTGTGTGAGCAGGAGGCATCGCATTCATCGCAGTAGCTCTCCTGTCCGCAGACGTTTCTCAATGTCTCTAGCAGTCGCTCCTTCGTTTTGCCAAAACGCGGCTGCATCAATTCGGTCTTGCCCGCCCAGCAAAAACTTGCAGTAAGTTTCGCCCATTGAATAGCACTGAATTTCGATACAGCTCAACTGCTTCTTGACTAATTCAGTAAAGAAGCCAGCAAACAGTCCAGCATAAATATGGCAAACAGGCTTGCCGACATCACCCAGGGTGCGGGCAAGGGCTGAATCGAAGATATTGATAAACATAAAGCCTTGCTTACGATCGCCCATGTCTACCTCCCATCGTCCCCATCCCTGTGAGGTAAAGGGCCACCACCAGGTTTCAAGCAGAAACAGCAGATTGGTTTGACGAATGCTGCGGTCAAACTCTTGCTCAAACCACTTCTCGAAGAAAAAGGCATCTCGCTGCCCCCACTCACAGCCGATCGTATACATTGTGGCAGCAGAAGCGTTCCCAACTTCTTCTTCTAAGCCTGCGACTAGCCCAATAATAAAATCTTCTGTTGTCAGAATATTCTGGCTACCGTTCCAGTCTACGATCGTGCCTTTACTGGAGTCGAACTGAAAGAAATCTTGAAGCCCATAGTGGTTGTGTTTTTTGGGGTTTCTCAACTTTACAGAGTTTTGATTCGTCGTTGCAGTCACCATAATCATCTCTGGGCAATTCTGTGTGGATAGCAGGTCAAAACGACAATACTTGCTCAACTCAATTCAGTATTTCGGTTACGAATTTGATGCTGACTTCAAGATTCCCCAAGCGTCAATTGGTCTATCGCGAAATTCATCTAAAACTTACTGATTGAAAAAGCATTTGAGCGTATTACTTGGTTGCAGCTTACTAAGTAATACTCCGAGCTTGGATCAGCTCATTCTGAACAAATTTATTGTTCAATCTGTCCCAAGAGCTGACGGTTTAGCTCAAGAATAGAGCAAAACAAATTTGCTTGATTCGCAGCCAGATGTTGTTTGACGACTTCTTGCATCACTTCGTAGGTAACGTTGCAGCTCTGCTGAGCGCCAAAGGCACGCATCACGGTTTGCATCCAAAACAGCAGACGATCGCGCAAGGTGTCAGGATCGTTGAGCAACAGAGCAACAGCAGAGTAGCGCAGCACGCGAATTGTATCTCGTTTCCATTTGCCGCTCACATCCTCATTTCCGCTGTAGAACAGTGCAGGATCAATTCTTCGCATCTTTGCCTGTACCTGTTGAACAATTGCGGTTTCAGCAGCCCTGAGTTTTTGGTAGGTTTGAACTCGCAGATTGAATGATCGAACATATTCGGTCATAAACTGAAGCTCTACATCCGTGGCGTAGCGACCATCAGTTTCAAGACCTAGCCGCTGTAATTGACTCAGCATCTCGCGTCTCTCCTAACGCTTATCAACCTATTTCTAAGCATTCCCTGAAGTAAAAGAGAAACCACATTTCTAACATGGTGTTCTGTTGAGAAATTATTCTTCTCACTAATTAGATATCTGTGGAGTGCGAGAAATATGCGCCAATTTTAAAGCGAGTGCTTTCCAGTTGCTTGAGCGTCGATCGAGTGATTAACTTACCGCTTTCAACAAGCACTTCCCCCGTGACGGGGTGCAAAAGATTTTGTTCGGCGCGTCGTCCAATCAGTGCCTCAATATCCTGTAGAGAATTGACATACATGCCCGGTGGCAGTTCCACAACAACTCCATTTGACAAAACTCGTGCTTGACAAGCCAATCGAGAATTGGGTTTGCAGGAGGTGATAACTTCCAGGGTGCGCTGCTCCCGCCGATTGATCCCCGAAAGGGCTTCCATGCCCTCCTGGACGTAGACGTGACAGGTTGCACACATGCCGCGCCCACCACACTCTTTCAGCACATCAAGGTCTTTATTCATCAGCACAGACAGGAGGTTGCCGTTTGTCTCTACCGAAGTTTCGAGCGCGAGCGGTTCTAATCGAACAATCTTAGCCATGCCGGGTTCCTGGGGGTGTCATGAGAAATCACTGAAAATTTACAAGCTGTTAGACAGTAAGAAGGTTTTTTGGCGATCGTCGAGGGCGGTTCGTTGAATGATGGTGGCAAAATCTCGGATCACTTTTGAGCAACGAGCGATAAAGGCAGTCACCCACTCGCGAATTGCTTGAAGGTGCTCAGGGCAAACGATTTGCAGTTCACCAGATGAGCTGGTTTGTGAATCGCTGATACGGGCGGAACGATCGATCTCAAATCGGTTGAGCCATTCGATTGCAGGACGAGTTGTTTTCCAGTAGTTGGTGACCACCGCAGTTCCCAAATATTGAGTTGTGAATTGGCTGAGATGGTTCAGGTCTGCCAGCAGCATCGCCAAACTCACTTGAGGAGCAGAGGTTGCTGGGGCAGTGGGTGATACCAGTGAGTTCGTGGATGGTGGGTCCGTACTGCCCGGAGGTGTGACGGTCGATCGGGTTGGTCGAGACGGAGCCTGTGGGTTTGTTCGGGAGTCTGACAGCACAACCGTTGTCGTAGGATTGGTGCCATGCTGCCAAACTCGGTGCCCAGACAGCGTCATGTTTCCGGCTAGAAGTCGAAAAGTGGCGATGGCATTACTTGTATCGGCTCGAAGTGCCATTTTGAGCTGGTCGATCGCCTCGTCAAAGCAAGAATGCTGTAATTCGCTGCTTGCCAGCACCAGTAAAATCACGCCGTGGTCTAATTTGTAGATATGGACTTGATACCCAACAAATTGAAATTTGAAGAATTGAAAATCTGGTGGTGTTGTCTCGACAACCTGTTGGATGCCTTGTGCCAGAGCTTCCCGCTGCTGAGAATTCAGCGTTTGATCGACCCCACAGAAATAAGGGCGGGACCGCCCATCAATTAGGGCAACTCCCGCAATTCCTGGTAAATTCAGAAAGTCCTGGACAACCTCCCGTTTCATAAAGATGCTCTAAATAGTCAATTGTTTGCTTCAGCACGTTATCTACTCAAGATCTACGCCGTGCCAGATGATGAGATAAAGAAGCTGAATGGTTTGATCGGAGCTTTGTTGCATGCCTAAGTCTGCTGACTCATTTATGATTCTTCATCATTTAGTTTTGATAATCCCCGTCAGTTGGCTTTTAGCACTCTGGTTCGTTCCGCTAACGAATAAATTAGCAATCGATACCTTACCCATTTCAGCGACACAAGGTTTAAACGCCAAAAGTTTCATTTCTGCTAGCTTTTTTTCAGATGCTTGGTCTCAACCAATCAATTTCACTCAGCCATTCGGCTTTCTCCCTTTTCGAGCTTAGCTGTCATGTCAGACCTTCCTTTTACTTTGGATCAGTTACGGATTCTCAAGGCGATCGCGGCTGAGGGAAGCTTTAAGCGCGCCGCCGATAGTTTGTATGTGTCACAGCCAGCCGTGAGTTTGCAGGTGCAGAACCTGGAGCGCCAGCTCGATGTGCCATTGTTCGATCGCGGGGGCAGGCGAGCGCAGTTGACTGAAGCTGGTCATCTGTTGCTTAGCTATGGCGATCGAATTTTGACGCTCTGTCAAGAAACCTGTCGCGCGATCGAAGACCTCCAGAATTTGCAAGGTGGCACTTTGATTGTTGGAGCCAGTCAAACGACAGGAACTTATTTGCTGCCCCGGATGATTGGGCTGTTTCGTCGGCAATACCCAGATGTCGCAGTACAGCTTCACGTCCACTCGACACGACGAACTGCTTGGAGTGTGGCAAACGGACAGATCGACTTGGCAATTATTGGCGGTGAAGTTCCTCCTGAGCTGCAAGAGTCTCTAGAGATTGTTCCCTACGCCGAAGATGAACTCGCACTCATCCTGCCGGTCTTTCATGTGCTTGCCCGCACCCCCATCATTCAGAAAGACGATTTGTACAAGCTTCAGTTCATTGCACTCGACTCTCAATCGACGATTCGTAAGGTGATCGATCAAGTGCTGACGCGCTGTGGAATTGAAACTCGGCGGCTTAAGATTGAGATGGAATTGAATTCTATTGAAGCCATCAAGAATGCAGTGCAAGCAGGATTGGGAGCTGCCTTTGTGTCAATTTCAGCGATCGAGAAAGAACTGCAAATGGGCGTGCTACACCGCGCCAGAATAGAAGATGTGGTGGTAAACCGAATGCTCTCGGTGATTATTAACCCCAACCGCTATCGATCGAAAGCGGCAGAAGCGTTTAGCCAGGAGGTTTTGCCTCAGTTTGCAACGCTGCCTCTCACTTCCAGAGAAGGCGTGGTCAACGGTGATCGCGAGGTAGCTTCTACTGTCGATCTCTCCCTGGAGGCAACACCGTTTCATCTGGGTGGAACCTGACCGATGCGCCATTTGTAACAACTTGGAACGTTCATGGAAGTCTACTGCACTCGCCCAGGCTGTCCCCGACCTGTCAACCAGTTTGCCGATCTCGATGACAATGCCACGCTGAAAACGGTGCAGCAGAAGTTTTGTACGACCTGTGGGATGCCGCTGATTCTGGTGGGTCGGTATATTCCCCAAAAGCTTCTGGGTCGCGGTGGATTTGGAGCAGCGTTTTTGGCGCGCGATCGATACACGCCTGCGATGCGACAGTGTGTGGTTAAACAATTTCAGCCTGCTGGTGATCTCAGTCCCGATCAATTGACGATCGCTCAGGAACTCTTTGAACGGGAAGGGGAGGTGCTAGAGGTGCTGGGCAACAAGCATCCCCAGATTCCTGACCTGCTGGCGTTTTTTCAACTTGATGTGCCGAGTCGCTTGCCTGGAAAGCCCGATCGCTTCTTCTATCTGGTGCAGGAGTTCATCGATGGGCGCAACATGGAAGAGGAACTGGCGGCAAAGGGCAAGTTTTCAGAATCTGAAGTTTTGGAGGTGCTCACCGAAATTCTTAATGTGCTGGAATACGTGCACGACAACGGTTCGATTCACCGTGACATCAAACCCTCAAACATTATGCGGCATCGCAACGGGCGACTGTACTTGCTGGATTTTGGTGCAGTCAAGCAAGTCACCCGCAGTGTCGCAGCCGCTGGACGATCGGGCAGAGCATCAACTGGCATCTACTCAATGGGCTTTGCGCCACCAGAGCAAATGGCAGGCGATATTGTTTATCCTGCGACCGACCTGTATGCGCTGGGCGTGACCTGCATCATGCTGCTGACCGGCAAAGAACCTGGCGAACTCTATGACTCCTACAGCAATCGCTGGAGTTGGCGGTCTCACGCTCAGGTCAGCGATCGACTGGCAGATGTGCTCGATCGAATGCTGTTGCCCAGTCCCAACCAGCGGTTTCAGTCGGCAGAAGAAGTGCTGGTTGTCCTTGCAGCCCCACCGCCGCCACCGCCTGCTCCTCCCCCCGCCCCTGCGCCCGCTCCGATTCCTACTCCCTCACCGAGGATTACGCCTGTTCCTGTGGCTGCTCCACCCGTCGCCACTGCCAGCTTTTCGACGCTAGAGCTGTTGGCTGGCGCAGCCTTTACAGGATTTGAAGCAGGGGTGCTGTCGATCGCCCTGATGCGCTGGCTGCCAGACCTCGCAGGGCTGGGGCTGGCGCTGCTGCTGGTCACGGGGCTGGTGTTTGTTCAGTCTCGCCGCATCCTTGAGAAGCAGGACTTGCTGATTATTGCTGGACTCACTGTGGCAGCCGTCTTCTTTGTGCTGCGTGCGAGCTTTGCGGAGACCATAATCGTCTCGTGTTTTGCAGGACTGCTGGCAGTTGCAGTCACGATCGTATTTCGCCTGATCTACAAGCTGCTGTCTCGTGTGGTTTAGTGGGTCACAGAGCATACGAATCAAAGCGCGTTTAATTGTCAAGCGAGAGATTCGTAATCACGACGATCGGGCATGTTTTCATAGAAATAGCGCTCTGGTTGCCCATGTCACAAAAGAATGACACTCTTCCTCTGGTTCTGTCGTTGGTTATTACCCTGGCACTGCTGGGTGCGGGTTTGTGGTGGTTTGGTAGTCGCCTGAACTGGGGAGGAGGCTTGCCTTCAGCAGGAGATGACGCACCGGGAGCCACCGGGAATAGCACCAGCTCAGTTCCGGTGGCTGCGGACGATCGTCTCAGTCGCGGAGAGCGGTTGCTGTTTCCAGAATCCGCATCACCCCAGAAGCAAGCAGGTGTCGCAGGAATCGCTGCCACCGACTTCGAGCAGGCAGTTGAGAGTTTGGAAGCCTCACTTCAAGCCTACCCCAATGATCCTGAAGCGCTGATTTACAAAAACAATGCCGCGATCGGCACTGCCAAGTCTTACACGATCGCGGCTGCTGTCCCCATTGGTAGCGATGCGAATGCTGCCCTGGAGATGCTGCGGGGTGTTGCTCAAGCACAAGACGAAATGAATCGGGGTGGCGGCATTGATGGCGTTCCGCTCAAAGTGCTGATCGCCAACGACGACGACAGCCCGGAGACAGCAAAGGCAGTGGCTCAAGCTTTCGTGGACGATCGCGAGGTGCTGGGAGTTGTGGGACACTATGCCAGTGATGTCACCCTGGCAGCCGCAGAGGTGTATGAGGCAGGAAAACTCGTCACCATTTCTCCGGTCAGCACTTCTGTCAAATTGTCAGGCTTCGGTTCCTACACGTTCCGCACTGTTCCCAGTGACTATGTTGCTGCTAGAGCGCTGGCAAATTATATGCTGAGTGAGCTACAGCAGCAAAATGCTGCTGTGTTTTACAACTCTGAAAGTGGCTACAGCCAATCGCTCAAGTCAGAATTCTCAACGGCGCTGGCGCTCGGTGGCGGACAGATTACCAACGAGTTTGATCTCTCTGACTCTGGCTTGAGTGCTGCCCGCAGCGTTGCCCAGGCAACTGAGCAGGGAGCCACCGTGCTGGTGCTGCTGCCGAATTCTGGCAGGCTCGATCGCGCCCTTCAGGTGGTGACAGTCAACCAGCGGCAGCTCAGTCTGCTGGCTGGCGACGACGTTTACTCTCCAAAAACACTGGAGATCGGTGGCGCTGAAGCGATCGGCATGGTAGTGGCTGTCCCCTGGCACATTCTGTCCAATCCGCAGTCTGAATTCGTCACTGACTCAAGAAATCTGTGGGGAGGCGATGTCAACTGGCGCACGGCAATGGCTTACGATGCAGCGCAAGCCCTGATCGCAGCGTTGCAGCGTAACCCGACCCGGCAGGGCGTGCAGCAGGCGCTATCGGCTGCAGATTTTTCGGCAACAGGCGCAACAGGGGCAGTGCGATTTCTGCCATCCGGTGATCGCAACCAGTCGGTGCAGTTGGTGACTGTAGAACCCGGCAGCCGCTCCGGCTACGGCTATGATTTTGTGCCGATCCCTTAATCGGAAATCCGGTCAATTTCTTTTGCTTGGGGTGTTCAGAAGCCCGATCGATCGTGCATGGTTATAGTGTGATGCTCATGCTGGTTCCCCATGTCCCAAAAGAATGATACTCCGGCTCTCATCGTCTCGCTGTTGATCACACTTGCTCTGATTGGCGGTGGCATTTGGTGGCTGAACACATCGAACCTGCTGAGAGGTTTATTTCCTAGCTCAGGCACTTCTACCGAGTCGCCTGTCGAGAGCGACGGCTCCTCTACTTCGGCTTCGCCTCCCGCTGCGACTGCCGATAGCTTTGCTGGCGTGCCAAACGTCCCCACTGGGCTATTTAACTACGGCGGCAGTACCACCTGGGCACCGATTCGTGGCACCGTCGATCCCGTCATTGCTACAGCTCACCCCGGATTCCAGCTCCGCTATACCGAGCCGCTCAGCGGTACACCTGGCTCTGCAACGGGAATTCGCATGTTGCTCAAAAATGAACTGGCGTTTTCTCAATCGTCTCGTGCTCCTAAAGCCGAAGAGTTTCAGGAAGCCCAGCAGCGAGGGTATAGCCTTCGCGAAATTCCGGTGGCGATCGAAGGCATTGCAATTGCTGTGCACCCTGACCTCAACGCGGCTGGTTTAACCGTGGCGCAACTGCGAGATATCTATACGGGTCGCATCACCAATTGGAGCGAGGTGGGTGGTCCTGACCTGCCGATTACTGCTTATTCGCGTCGCGTCGAGGACAGCGGCACCGTCGAGTTTTTTGTAGAGAATGTTTTAGGAGGTGAGCCGCTCAATAATCGCGTCAGACTGATTTCTACGACAACTCAGGCACTCCGCGATGTTTCAACCGATCGCGGCGGAATTTATTTCGCTTCAGCCCCCGAAGTTGTTGGGCAGTGTACGACCAAGCCTTTGCCGATCGGTCGCGAGGCAAATCAACTGGTGCCGCCCTATCAAGGACAACTGGTTCCCTCATCTCAATGCCCCGCCCAGCGCAATCAGCTCAACGCCTCAGCGCTGCAAAGTGGGCAGTACCCACTGACCCGTCGCTTGTTTGTCATTGTCAAGCAGAACGGGCAGCCTGACCAGCAGGCAGGGGAAGCTTACGCAAACTTGCTCTTAACCAATCAGGGACAAGACCTGCTGTCCCAGGCTGGCTTTGTTCGCATTCGGTAATCAAGTTTTACGGCTGACCTTCTAGCGCTGGATCACAGCAGATTCTGCGGGCAGACACAGCAGATTGTCGCCGTAGGAGCGAATCAAACCCCGCTGGCGCAGTTTACCCATCAAGCGAGTGACGGTGACACGGGTTGAACCGATCGCACTGCCGATTTGAGCATGAGTCAATGCCCAGGGCAGACAGTAGCCTTCGTCGCAGGGTTCACCATACTCTTCGATCAGCAGCGTCAGAAACCCAAGCAGGCGATCGATCGTTCGCCGCTGACCGAGCGTGCTCAGCCACAAGAGTTTTCGCTGATGCTGGTAGCGAAACGCATCCAGCACTTCCCGCCGGAAATGAGGCCAGTTGTCGAGGTCGTGCCAGTACATCCAGATCACCGCAGTCTGTTCGACATGGGCAAAGCTTTGCAGCGTGAAGGGTGACTGTGAAACAATTTCAAACGGTTGCCCAGCACCGACAAATCCCAGGAACGCTTCTTCAGAATTGATCCGAGGGAGGCGCGATGCGCTACCTCCAGTTGCACTAACCTGTGCCTCACCGACCAGGCGAACTGCGCCGCGCTGAACCAGGTAGAGCAAACCCGGGCGCGTTGGAATCTTTTCGTCTTTGGCAAAGGTGCGGCAGCGATAGTGCTCTTGAGCCCAATCTAAAATCCGTTGCCAGGTGAGGAACGGACGGGACGTTTCGGATTGTGAGGATACTGAGTACATAGGAGGAATGTTAGAAATCGGTAGAGAGTTAGTGAGAGTTCAGGAACTGAGCGCGTCAGCAGCTTAACTTAACTTCTCAAACCAGACCAGTTGTCATTTAGAGGGTAGAACCAGCTTAGCTTCATATGTTTTCATTAAAGTAGGGAAAACTACGGAGTTGTGTTTACTTCAGCACACTTTTTGGATTTAACCGACTCAAGCAGTGCTCTCATTGATCTCACGTTCTACTTTTTTGACACTTTCTTGACAGCAGATGTATGTCAAAGATGTGGCAACAGTATCACAAAAGTGATAGCTAAACTGCCGTGGAACTGCCTTCAGCTACTATCCTATACCCTGCTCTTCGATCGGTGTTAATGCGCCGATTACAGAAAGCAATCATTGTAGTCGGAAATACTTTGGGTAGAACAGAACGGGATCATTTCGATCGAGAAAATTATCCTTCTCACAGTTGCCATCTGGCTTGTAATTTAGCGCTGCTTAGCCGAAGCAGAGACAATTTACGTGTAAGCTATGGGTCTCCAATTGCCCTCAGGCTATCAACGCATTGGGAACAACCGGCGATTGAGCTGGCTCAGGAAATTGTGACATACCTGCCTGCTGCTGAAGTGTCAACTCCGACACTTCAGCCAGCGGCAAACGCAATCTGGCAACACCTCCTTCTCTCAGTCACTGCCGATGGTTGGATTCAGTTTGACCTCACGGATGCAGGTATCGCCCTGTGGCTACAGACGATAGCAGCCCAAATTTTGTGTCTGAACCGGGAGCAATTGCCAGATAACCCTGAGCTGAGAGCAGCTAATGATAAATTTTTTATAAAGAATTCAGACAAACTATTTGAAATTCAATACACCCACGCGCGCTGCTGCTCGC
>Ga0224723_1000617_pt1 | contig 24068 bp, 19 predicted proteins | sample Balambano_FR2_Me_FD_161647 | JGI IMG/M metagenome (GOLD analysis project Ga0224723, IMG submission 161647) | Freshwater sediment microbial communities from Lake Towuti, South Sulawesi, Indonesia - Balambano_FR2_MetaG | ecosystem: Environmental > Aquatic > Freshwater > Lake > Sediment | place... | reverse complement strand
ACCCCACCCGGTTAAAAGCTATACAAACAAAAGCTAGATTTCTACGTTATATTAATGATATAAAATAGTCAAAATCCTATGTATGGTAGAATGCGTTCTTATACTTGATACAGAGACTACAGACTTAGACCCTGACAAAGGACAAGTAATAGAACTAGGAGCAATTTTGTACTCAGTCAAACACCAAACCACACTGCAACAAGTATCAACCTTACTTCCCGCAACTAGCAACTTAGCAGAACGCATCAACCGAATTACTCCTGCAAGTTTAGCTGCAATATCAATAGAAAGTACACAGATGGGAATAGCCATGATTACTCAAATGGCACAAATGGCAGAATATATAGTAGCTCACAATGCAGAGTTTGATCAAAAGTGGTTTGGTAGGACAAATGGAGAGATAGTATTACCAACTTTAGTCAACTCTCAAGGTGAACCACTGCGTTGGGTTTGTACTTGCAGTGATTTTGAATTTCCTAAACAACTTCGTCCCAGACAATCTCTAGTCGATTTGGCTTTAGCACACGGTATTGGAGTTTATGCTAATCATAGAGCCTTAACTGACTGTCAGTTGATTGCGTCGTTGTTTGATGTGGTCGAAGATTTACAAAGTATATTTGCTAAAGCCATTAGACCAAAAGCTCGTTATGCTGCGCTGGTATCTTTTGAAGATAGAAATTTGGCAAAACAGGCTGGATTTAGGTGGTATCCAGAGACGAAAACTTGGGAGCGGACAATGGCCTGTGATGATGTTGGAATGCTTCCTTTTGATGTGAAGTTAATAGCCCAGTAGCGGTTGAGTCATAGCATATTGTAGGGAACATCAGTAGGATTTTTCATTCACCCACAATATTTCGTACGCTGTGTCCCTGTAGGGTGCGTTGGAGCGTCAGCGTAACGCACCGTTAATAGGAAAGCGGTGCGTTACGGTAAATAGTTTTTCTGCTTCGATTCTATTTTGTCGTACCGTAACGCACCCTACTGGCTACCCCAAATTATTCAGAAATAGTTTTGAATGAAATATTTATGGTAAACAGGGTCAAAAGTTCTGTGGTGTTGTAGAGACGACCCGGTGGGTCGTCTCCCTTGAGGATTTAATTGTTAAACTCATTAAAATAAATGACACAGACCACTATTAGTTTAGATGATGAAATTATTGGAATTATTCAGGGTAGAGTTCGATATTCCAGTTACAGTTATCAACGGTGTTGGACGTCCTAATCCAGCACTACCGTCGCGGTCTATCAAGACGATAGAATCGCTTCCCTGAGTTCCAAAGCTTAAATACCCCCCTGAAGTTGCAGTCGAATAATTTAAGCTACCAAGATTTAGACTTGCAAATAGACTGGTGAGGACAATCTTGTCTGTACCAGCAACAAAGTCAGTGATTGTATCCCCTGCATCCCGGATATTAGTGTAGATAAATTCATCATTACCTAAGCCACCTGTAAGGGTATCTGCTCCTTGGAAGCCAGTAATTTTGTCGTTTGCATTTGTACCAATTAGATTGTCCTGACCTGGCGTACCGTTGATTGGTGCTGGGATACCTACTGTCGATACACTAATATTATCAAAGGCAAAGCCGTCGGTCGTTATTGGGAAATTATCATATTGCTGAAATTTAATGCGTACATCAGAACCTAAAGTCAGATTATTGCTGGTTGCAAATGTACTCAAATCAAAGGTACGTGTTTGGTAAGTATTCGTGGAGTTAGTACCAGTCAAACTTATTAAGCGATACCAATTTGTACCATCGACACTCAAAGCAACACCATCAGCATTAACTGAACCAGTGAAAGTAGCTGGCATTGGGTCATCTTCATCTTCAAATTCTTTCTGGTCAAAGCTGAGCTGTATGTTGTTAAAACCAGTGGTATTGACGTGTAGAATTAATTCATTGAGTGAATTTAAATTCGTGCCGACAATACTATCCAAAGTAACGTGTCGTGTACCAATGGGGTTATTTTGTGTGGTGACTTGAATTCGTCCTGCACCGTTGCTGTTGGTTTCGTAAGCAAGCGGAAGGTCGCCATCTTCAAAGTTGTCTGTAAAATTTACTGGTGCAGGAGTAACTGTACGGAATATGGCGTCGTAAGCATTGACTAATCCAAACCCGGTAACGATATCAAATCCAGGTGCGCCGATATCTTTGGCGGTTGACTCCAGTCGATTGTAAATGTTGGCTGGAGTAGCATTGGGTTTTGCCTGCTTAATCAAAGCGGCGATCGCGGCAGCATGAGGTGCAGCAGCCGAGGTACCAAAAAAGTTGGGAAAACCAGTACCATCAAAATCACGACTGCCAAAAAACGTTGTGTCTGTACCGTCAATTGCTGCAAAATCAGGTTTTTGACGGACTTCTGGTGTAGCCTTACGAATACCGTTAGGTTCAAACAGAATTGTAGATGGGCCTTGGGAAGTAAATAATTCTGCTGTTGTTTGGTCAAAATAAGGAACCGCAGCTACAGCACGAGCGTTAACTGCTGCTGGATGGCCGTCAACAGTAGGAGCATTCAAGGGATACTCGGCTGTACTAAGGTTATTACCAAAATTAACGTACTTGATTCTACCTGGTGCAGGCCCAGCAGTTAATCTAATAACGACATCGTAATTTTGTGTACTCCCAGTATTATTTCTGTAATCGAGTATTTCTACAGGAGTTTGATTTAAAATATTGTTATCTGCTGAGGATGCGACAACATTGTTAGAAGCATTCAATAGAAAGATATCAAGGTTAGTATCAACGCCATTTGTGGTATAAAAAGGGTCATCCCACTGTAAACTAGGTGTAAATATTTGACCGTTGCTGAGTGTAATTCTTTGGCGCGTATCTGTACCAACACCCAAATCAAAGTCGTAGTATAAACTACCAGCAGGACTGTTGAGGATTGTATTTAAAGTTGTATCGCTGACGGCATTGAAATTTGTTGACTCGTAAGCTTGACGAGAAGAGTTACCTGCTGAAGAAAAGTAAGTAACGCCACGATTAGTAACTACATTATCAACTGCTTGGGCGATTACCCCATCTTGGAAAAAAGGTTCAGCAAAGTAACCAACATCATCTACTAGAACTTGGGCATTGCCTAGAGTTGGGTTGGCAAGATTAATAATTTGCTGAGCAAAGTCCAGTTCACCAAAAAATACCGAACTAAAAGCTAAGTTAGCACCAGGTGCAAGGTCATGAATTAATTGCAACATAGCTCGACCTTCGTCAGAGCTTCCACTAGGACCTTCTTGCAATACTGTTATACCAGTAGGTAAATCTCCAGAGCTAATATCTGCTGGTGCTGAGCCATTATTTGAAACGTTGTAGCTATCGCTCATGACACCAACTCTAACTCCTGTGCCATTAAAGCCTGTAGGCAAAGAAGCACGAACTCTGTCTGTTTCATGAACAAAAGTAGCTTGACTATTTGCTGCTCCTACATTGTTTATGGGAGTATATACAGGCATTGCTCCCATTAACCCTTGACTTTCTAGGGGCTGTAATTTAGGAATATTATCAACTGGTATATAACCTTCAACAAAGTAAAGCTCTGGTGCTGAACCTAGCATCTCAAAGCCTAACTTTTCTAATTCAGGTAGTAAGGTTTTTATATCTGTAGTGGTAATTTTAACGATGACCTTTGTACCACTCTCATCCATGTTGAGGATTGGATTCTTAACAGGGAGAGATGTTGGAGGTTCAAATTCGGGGTTTTCTTCGGTTAAATTTTCGGAATTTTCGTATAAATCAAGCAGAGAACCAGCAATTCGAGGATATTGTTGGGATAATAATTCTGCCATAGTTAATATTTAGTATCTAAGTAAACTGTTATTTTTACTTATTAGCTATCTATTTATTCTTTGATGAATAGCAAAGAATTTATTTAGCAATAATAGTAATTATCATAATTTGATTACTTAGAAATAATATTGTGGTTTGTAGCTTTTGTGTTTTTTTATAAGGTAATAAGGTTAAGTTGAAGGTTAAATTATGATGGTAAAAAAGAAATTATGCAGAGATAGATGCGGGTGGTCCGAAATATTGCGGGTGAATGAAAAATCCTACTGGTGCCGTGCCCCTACTCATGAACCTGCAATCTGCTGTATTTTCGTGTAGAATTGATGGCAAAATATAGAAATAGATGCGGGTGGGGGCGGGTTTGAATGGATATTTCGCGTTTATCTATGGTATGGTCGCAAAACCCGCCCGTACAAAATATAGAAATAGATGTGGGTGGGGTACACTGGTAGGGCACGGCGTCCGAAATATTGCGGGTGAATGAAAAATCCTACTGATGTTCCCTACGAGGTAATATAAATAGATGCGGGTGGGGGCGGGTTTGAATGGATACTTCGCGTTTATCTATGGTATGGTCGCAAAACCCGCCCGTACAAAATATAGAAATAGATGTGGGTGGGGTACACTGGTAGGGGCACGGCGTCCGAAATATTGCGGGTGAATGAAAAATCCTACTGATGCCGTGCCCCTACGAGGTAATATAAATAGATGCGGGTGGGGGCGGGTTTGAATGGATGTTTCGCGTTTATCTATGGTATGGTCGCAAAACCCGCCCGTACAAAATATAGAAATAGATGTGGGTGGGGTACACTGGTAGGGAACGTCCGAAATATTGCGGGTGAATGAAAAATCCTACTGGTGCCGTGCCCCTACGAGGTAATATAAATAGATGCGGGTGGGGGCGGGTTTGAATGGATATTTCCCGTTTATCTATGGTATGGTCGCAAAACCCGCCCGTACAAAATATAGAAATAGATGTGGGTGGGGTACACTGGTAGGGAACGTCCGAAATATTGCGGGTGAATGAAAAATTCTACTGGTGCCGTGCCCCTACTCATGAACCTGCAATCTGCTGTATTTTCGTGTAGAATTGATGGCAAAATATATAAATAGATGCGGGTGAGGGCGGGTTTGAATGGATATTTCGCATTTATCTATAATATGGTCGCAAAACCCGCCCGTACAAAATATTGCGGGTGAATGAAAAATTCTACTGATGTTCCCTACGAGGTAATATAACTGACCTCATGAACCTGCATTTAAATAATGGAAATTTTAGGAAAAACAAGAAAACCCCAAAAATGTTTAACCAACCTGAATCAATCGAAACCCGCTTAACTCGTCTCGAAGCCTTATTTACAAATCTAGGTGAAGCGGTAGTAGCACAGAGTGATACTATTGATGTATTAGTAGCGAATATCAGTCAGTTGACTGAAAACCTCAATAATCTAACCGAACAAACCAACCGCAACATTAATAACTTGGCAGAGCAAGCAGCCCAAGATAGACAACAAGCAGCTATTGATCGCCAACAAACAGCCCAAGATAGACAACAAGCAGCTATTGATCGCCAAGCATGGCAAGCAGAGATACAGAGAATATGGGAATATCTTTTACAACAAGGGGGAAACGGTAGGCAAGGTACGTAATTATGTTTAATGGATTTTCACGGGCAATGGCTGTTAACAGTTAGCTACTTACGACTTAATGAACTAACGCGAGGATTAAGGCTTGCTCCAGTGCGACCTGTAACAACCCAAAATAGAGCGCGACCACAGTCACGAATTACCCGGAAAATAGATTCTTCGCTGGGAAACTTGGAGATGAAGCTAACGGGCGTAAAGGTGATACCTTGGCTACCAAGGACAATGGTAGCGATCGCCTTGGCTCTGGTTATATGTTCCTCAGAAGTGATCAGATAAAGGTGCTGAATACCCCTTTGTTCAAAGTCTGCAACAAGGGTAGTGAAGTTCGTTACGGTATCAATAGCACGGTAGTCTAGATGTATACGTTCTTCGGGGATATTTGCAGCCTTGAAGATTGTATAGGCTTGTTCTGCGGGTATACCACTAGAAACCCAAATATCTAAGGTGGGATGATTTTGAGCAAATTGAGCGGTGAATTCCTCTCGCTCCGGGCCACCACCAAGGGTGAGGATAATTTGGGGGTGGGGAGCTTGCATTCGGGCGATCGCTGAACGTGCGATCGGTAGCAACAGCAGAATTATCAAAAAAACTGCTAGGGCAAAAAATCCATATCTTTTAAGTTTTTGATGTAAGCTTTTCATCAACAAGTTTACCCATTAGCTAGTTCCATGAACCAGTCTACTGGGTTTGAAGCAATACGCACACCATATATAGCGGTTTTCAACTTGATGAGGTACAGTAGCCACAATTATTAAACCAGCAAACAATACAATGTAGGGGCACGGCTTCCGAAATACTGCGGCTGAACGAAAAATCCTACTAGTGCCGTGCCCTTACGAGGTAATGTAACTGTACCTCATAAACCTGGAATATGCTGTAAATAGTAAGGGTGGGTTTTGCGCGGATCTAAACTACAACGCGAAATACTGATTCAAACCCTTATTACCGCGTTTGTATTATAACCCTGAGCGTGAATATACAGCATATTCCAGATTTATGAGGTACAGTTATATTACCTCATAAGGGCACGGCGCTAGTAGGATTTTTGATTCACCCGTAGTATTTCGGAAGCCGTGCCCCTACATATGAACAATTACCCGGTATTATTTCCCAATATAATGTGCTAACTTCTATTTAACTGGCTTTTTGATGGCTGCTGCTTTGACTTGAAAACTTTCCCAGTTAATTTTATTTTGATTACGCAAAGGTTTACTATTATTAATTTTTGTGTAAACGTGGGTTAGTTTTTCTGCTGAATTATTCCAGGTGTAGTAGTCAAAAATAAATTCACGAGCTTTTTTACCCATCAGCTTTGCTTGTTGGGGGTTCTTCAAACAATTAGTTAAAGCGTTGGCGATCGCATTAGCATTTATATCAACGACATGAGCAACTTTTGCGTTGGCTGCTTCGGGAAAATTGCAACCTGTTGTAATTACACACGGAAGTCCTGATGCCATTCCTTCTAAAACAGACATACTAAAACCTTCAGAATAAGAAGGTGAAACGTATAAATTTGCTACCGCCAAAGCAGCATATTTTAAAGAGCCTGTCAACATACCAGTGAAGGTGACAGCATCTAAGCATCCGGCTTGAGAAAAGTACTCTTTAACTGTGGGCATAAAGCCAATGCTATCAGGCCCAGCTACTACTAAATGTATTTGAGGAAACTTATTAAGAACTGCTGCAAAAGCTGGAGCAAGTAAGTCTAATCCTTTTTTAGGGTCAATTCGACCGAGAAAGAGAATTATAGTTTTATTTCGAGTTGCAGGAAAATATTGGTAAAATATTTCTGGGTCTGGTAATATTTCTAAATCTTTGCGAACGATACCATTGGGAATCAGGACACAATTTTTGAAGCCAAGAGACTTAATATGTTCATCTTCTGAAGATGCTGTTACATGAATAGCTTGGGCCATTTTGAGAAGTGGTTTTTCCAGTAGATGAAAATATAACTTCTTTTTCCAAGCTTTGTAGGCTAGCGCCCAAGGTTCTAACATCCCATGAGGAGCTATGATGTACGGAATCTTGCGAAATTGACACGCAAAATTAATTAGTGACATCATGGGAGCAAAAATAGTATGGCTATGCACTACATCATAATTAGCTACATTATTAAATACCCAGTTAATTAAAGATGGGCTGAAAATAAAGTCATTACGATGCCAACAATCAAAATATTGAACTCTGTAATTATTATTATTAACCCAAATATTTAAAGGTTTATCTAATTTGTCAGTTGTATTGGCGTTTGTTGTAATAATATCTAAAGTAATATCTTGATGCTTCAACGTTTGACATTGCTCAACTACAATTTTGGAGATCCCGCCATAATTAGTCGCTAGATAAGGAGTAATAATTAAAATTTTCATAATTGTCTATAAATATGGGTAGTAGTATACTGATAGAGCCAATATTTAACACATTAGGCATAACCACAAATCAATTATATGCTGGAGAAAAATACTTTATTTAGACAATATATTTTTATTGCAAAAATATTTGCGGATGATACAATTTACTGATGAACATATAAGATTGAAATGGTTTAATCTTTACAACTTAAGACCCATATGCTAACAAAACATCTTAATTTTTTTAATGTGCTAAAGCATACTTAACAGCTTCCATTAAACTTTGGGCAAAGTGTTCAGGAGAGAAATTTTGAATATGTTGTAAAGAGGCTTGACCCATTTTCTTTAAGTCAATATCTCCAGAACTCATTTTCAACATTAAGTTGGTTAATTCCTGAGTATTATCGGGAGAAAAACCAAACCCATTAATGCTTTCGATGACTAAATCCTCGAAGCACCCACAGCAGTTTGAGACTAGTACTGGTAAACCAACTGCCATGGCTTCATTTACTACTAGTCCCCATTGCTCTCGGATACCAGCGTGGACAAAGCAAGAAGCATGGGCAAAGTATGGAAGTAATTGTTCTTGTTGGAGAAATCCGGGTAGATGAACAGAATCTTGAAGATTAAGTTCAGAAATTTGTTTTTCAATTAAAAGACGTTGTTCACCATCACCACAAAGTACTAGAATCCAAGCATTAGGGCCTGTTTTTTCACGGTAATTGGCGTATGCTGAAATTAAAAGTGGAATATTCTTTTTGGGAACGAATCGATTAATTGCCAAGAAGTAAGGTTTTTCAACATGATTAGGTAGATGCTGAAGTTTATCAGGAGCAAAGCTTTTATTGTCTACCACATCATACCCTAAGAAGATAGAATTTGATGGTATACCTAGTTTAATTAAGTAACGTTTATGAGGTTGTCCGGCAACGAAAGCTGCTTTATAACTTTTGAGGAGGAAACTTTTTAATAACTCTTGTATCCAAACACGCTTAGCATCATCTTCTTTGGAATCAGAAAGTAAGATAGTAGGTTTTTTATGTAATAAACTCCAAAGTAGCGCTGATAACATAGCTGGCTCAGCATAACCAGCGATCGCTAATACATCTGGTTTTAGCTGAGATAAAGTCTGGTTAAATTTATTAAATATTTGATGTAATTTTAGTTTTTTATAAGTATGGTCTGGCAATATAGAAATAATTTGTACAGGAAAATCTTTGATATCTGTTTGCCAAGCATACAAAGCATCAGTGCGAGAAATCTCTAGCCCGATTACATCCCAACCAAATTGTTTAAACAATATTTGACAAGCTTCTAAACGCGCTAGATGGTAAGGACCATAATTAGTAAAAAAAAGAGCTATTAACATTGTGCATTTTCAATTCCAATTATTTCTATCTTGGAGGTTTTCGGGATAGGAATTAGCTTGATTATTTAGCCCACTAATGCCATAACGCCATATTAACCAACAAGCACCAACAGTTAACAATAACCGGAATGCCATTGCTTCTAAAGTTTGCATTACTAGATAGACAGACAAAGAAGTCATCAAAGTGTAAACAGGAATCCACACTCCACCACGGGTCAAAGCATTGCGCCATGCCATTCCATAAAGCCAACCAATCATAAAAAGCACGGGCAAGTAAGACCACCAGAATTCAACCCACATATCTGCGATGATACCTGGCGCAGATCCGGGCGGTGCTGCCCAACCAACTGTTTCATAAAAACTTTCTAAATCAGTTCCCAAATTAGTTTCCAAGTCGGGAATTCCTAACATTTTACTAGCATCTTCGTATTTAGTTGGCCACATTGCCCGAGGAATTGGGCGAATAAAAAATATGGTGAAGTAACGCCTTCCCCAGAAATAATTACCTTTTGCGTCAGTATTATAAATCAAACCTCCACCATATATATACTCATTACTACTTCCTACATCTGTGGCATAACTCTGTGTAGTTTGTAAATTGAATTCCGATCCTAGGTAAATATTATTTCGGTTAGCCACTAAAAAAAGCATTAAGAATCCAAGTATAACGCTACCTGTAATTACCACTGACAAAGGTGGACGGCGAAAGCGCATCAAATACCAGCCTATAACCAACGATATTAAGACCATCGCAGTTGGTCCGCGTCGTGCGCCAAGTAGTCCATGCATGAGAAAGGGAGTCGCAAATAGAAAAATTAATCCCCATTCAAATTGAGATAATTTGCGTCGGATGTGGGTTGTCATCAACCATAGCAAAGCAGGAACTGTCAGAATTGGTGCTTCACGAATATAACCAGATTCATCCCAACCACCTCCGTATGACTGACCATAGGCAGCTTCTAGTCCTCCTACATTTATAATGCTAAAAGCAAAAGCAAAAACACCAAGAAAGCCACACAAAATCGCAGCTTGATTTATTCGTTGCTCCACTATGTGGGGTAATGTAAATCTTAATCCAGAATTTTTAAAAAATCTGACACCTTTGTCTCCTGAAAGAACACCTGCACAAAGGCTGGTAACACCTAGTAGATTAATAGTTTGAACGTACTCTAGGTGCTGCAAAGGTAAGTAAGCTGCCAACATAAAGGCATCTTGAAAGTATAAATTTAACGGATAATAACAATAAAGGGCAAATTGCAACAGTCCTAAGTAAATTAAAGGATGGAACGAGTCTTGGCTTCTGTAATAAGCAAAGAACATAGCTCCAAGGGCAATTAGCCCAGTTAGAACTGTTAACAATAGGAAGAAATCGAAAGACATATCAATCTAATTATTTTCAAAATTTTTAACGGCATTCAGTAAGCGATCGCTGTATTTTTCCCAAGTAAACTCACGAGCTCGCATCCGAGCGTTCTCTGAGAGTTGATTACGTAAGCTATCGTTTGTCAGTAATTGTTCTATTCGCTCAGCCAGAGCTTCTGCATCGCGGATCGGAACAATAAAGCCATCGACACCATCACGAACCACTGAACCACAATTGGGAGTAGTAATTACAGGTAAACCGCAAGCTAGAGCTTCTAAGTGAACTAATGCCATTCCTTCACATAAAGTTGGTAATACAAAAATATCAGCTTTTAAAAATTCGTCTATAATTTCTGACCTAGGAACTTGACCGACATATAGTGGTCCTTGAAATTCTGCTCTTGTAATCAGATGAGGATCATAGGGTCCTAAAACACGCACCTGACATTCTAGTCCCCGCTGTTGTAAAATCCGACTTGCTTGTGCCAAATAGTGATTTCCTTTACGAAGTCCTACTGAACCCACAAACAGTATACGACCTCTTTGCGGTTTTGGTTGGTAGCTAAACCATTTTTCAGAGATCCCGTATGGAACTACTGCTATACGTTCTGCATCACCACCTAAGCGAATTATTCCCTCTTTTACATATTCAGAAGGAACTAAAATTAAATCTGACATTGACCACTTTTGGCGATCGCGCTCCGTTCCTTCTAGGATTTGAGAAATGTCGTCTTGGTTTTCTATACCAGGAAAGCGCGATCGTTCTTCTTGGATTACATAGGGAACTTCAGGACTAATAATGACTTCGTGAACAATTTTGATATTTTTCTCTCTAGCTTTCTGAACAACATTCAGGTCAGAGTTAATTAAATTAGTATATAAAGCATTGGCATTGAGAAAATCATCTTTTAATATCTTCTGCTGCACAGTTTCTTCTGGAGAAGCGATGTCACCAAACTTAATGCCTTTAGTCTGTAATTTTTGTAAAATAGGATAAATAAAACTCCTCAATTCGCTAGTAGTTACTAACGAAGCATCTACTTCTTCTGGTAATTTACGACCTAACAAACGTTTTATCTGCTTGGGACGGATAGTCTCTGGGAATATATATTTAAGTATTTGAGAAATTCCCTTATTTCCACAAATATCAGTGTAAAAGTGTTCCAACATTCCAGCTTTAGCTAGAATTGCGGGGATAGCATAATGCATTCGCGCTCCCATTTGGAGGACAATAAAACGCATTGAAGATGTCTCATTTAGAGGCTGCATATAAAAATTCCTTAGAGCCATGCCATACTTGAATAAAGTTTGCAATTGTCTGCTGCCAAGTAAACTCTTTGGCACGAGACACTATTTCTTGACGGAGCTTGTAGTAACTTGATGGATTGTTTACAAAGCCTTCCAGAACATCTGCAACTATTTTTGGTGGACTATCTGGAGCAAAAAGAAACCCCAATCCTTTTGGCACAGTATCTGGAATTCCTCCTACATGGCTAGCAATAACTGGTACACCTAACCGTAAGCATTCTAAGTTAGATATGCCAAAAGCTTCTGCGGAAGAAAATAAAGAACCAAAATGAAAAGAGCGAACTATTTTTGTAAATTTTTGGATATCTTTTGATTTGTCAATAAAACCCACAGGTTTTAATAAATGATGTTGCGGTAAGCCTTGACTAGCAGGCCCAATTACAATGACCTCTACAGCGATACCTCTGTTATCCAACACTTCTGCTACTTGTAAGAGGTAAGGTAGTCCTTTACGTTGCCAGTCTTTACCAATAAAACCTAAACGCAAGGGATTTAGAGGAAGAATTATATTGGGTGTATTTTCTGTTGCTTGTAGTGCTTTTTCATCTAGATTCGCCCCTCCTGGAATAACATATACTTTGGAGGGTGAAATTTGGTAATCTTCAACTACTGACTTTGCAGCCCATCTCGACATACAAAAAATTCTTTGAGCTTGGAGATAATTCTCTTGTTCTTGCTTGATAGCAGCTTCTCTAATTTTGGAACCTACTCTAGTAGCCAAGCCGTAATCTTCAAATACCTGTTTTGATGTAGCATCTATATAATAATTAACTTTCCAATTATTGTTCCAAGGACGTGGTGGTAATAGAGGAAAGTGACTAATAAATTCTATATTATCTGTACTTAATTGAACTTGATAAAAAAGTTGTTTCAGAAATGTTGGTGTATACTGAAATCCTCCTTTTTCTCTACTCTGTACCCATTGTAAGAAATTCCAAATTAGCCTTTGGGTCTTTAATTTTTCTGGTTTTAAGGATAAACCTGTATCTAAAAAACCTACTTTTTGACTAGCTTTGAGAAAAAAGTAAGGTGTATTACTCCAAGTGTTGATTTGATTTGGATCGCCGATTACGGTTAGGATTCTTTGCATTCGTTAGTATTTTATTAACTCATGTTGGTTTGTCTAAATTTTCTCTCAATACAATACTGCTGCAAGTGATTCTATATCTTTTAACCACAAATTAAGGAGACGTAGTTCATCTTTTGGGATTATTTCTTGTTCCACTAGCTTTTCGTAGCAGAGATATAAGTTCTCACTCATCCGTTCAGGTAAATTCGATAATGTAAGGCTGCTGAGAATGTCCATTATATTTACGTTGTTTAAGTAGCCAGGAATTTCTTCCTTGAAATCACGGATGAGAGAATGCTCATTTCTTTGTTGGAATACAGTAGCCTCTCGAAAAGCAAGGTTTTTGCCTACCTTGTACAAACAAATTTGTGCGATAAATGATCGCCAGATATCAGTCATTCGGAAGCTGACAAAACTAGGTAGATAAAGAAGTGAGTATACTTCTGGCCACCAGATTGTATTCTGGGAATTGAAGGGGCAGAATGTACCATCTGCAAGGATCACTGTGTTCGGTTTAAATTTTATTTCACCTTGTGTTGTTAACCTATAAACTGCATCAACATCTGGGTCGCCATTAGCTAAGTATTGCTGGATAGGACAATCAAACGTAGCTTTCTCGCCTAGAGGTGTCTTACTTATCAAGCTTTCGTTGATATATTCTAGAGGTAATCCTCGTGGCCAGATTTTGGTCTCATCTACAAAGTGGGTGTAAACATTCTCCCAACCACGCTTCTTTACTAAGTGACCTTCTACATATCGATCAACAGCCACTAAGAAGGAACTGTAGGGAATATTATCGTCGTCTGTTTCAGCGATGACCTCTGCGCCTGCTTGTATAGCTTGAAGGTAACCGATATTTTTCCGACCATAGTGGTTGAAAGGACATTCTTTAGCGTATGCGCTGTCTAGCATTAACTGATCCTGTACTGAGAGGAAATAAACTCCTTTCCAATTCCAGTCAAATGGAGTTTTCTTATCACCCACAACAATCAGGTTCCATTCCTGACATTCACTAGCTATCTTTTTAACAGCATCAGTTGGGTAATTAATGGTTGTAATGACAACAAATTTTTTTCTGAGCATCTCTGTTTATTTCCTATAGTTTAAAGCTTATAATCAAGTTTCCATCATCACACTGGTAATTGTGCTAGCGACTTGATCCCAAGAAAACTTTTCTAGGCAGTACTTTTGTCCTGCTAATCCCATTTCACGTAATTTATCTGGATTTGAGAACGCAGATAAAATTGCATCAGCCACTTGGTCTGCATTTGGCTCATCTACCAAAAAACCGTATTCTCCTTGACAGGTAATCTCTGGTAAAGAATTACGGTTTAATCCAAGAATGGGAGTTCTGCATGCAAGAGCCTCAAGGTAGACTAGCCCCCAGGGTTCATTGACTGCTGGCATTGCAAATAAAGCTGCTGTATTAAAAAGGTTTTGTAGTTCTTCCCATGATATGTACCCAGTTACCATCACGTTGGGAATAACACCAATTTGTTCTCTATATTTATCATCACCAACAATAACCAGATTCAAATTTGGGTTTTGTCTCTGTGCAATCTTGAATCCTTCAAGCAATAAAGGACCACCTTTATCGTCAAAGCGGTCTTTAGCTACAAATAGGATGTGCCCATTTTCATAGTCTTTCTCTTCAGCAAATGCTTGAATAGATCCTCTACCCGTACCAACAACCGTAATCTGATTGGGGTTAACTCCGTAGTAATTAACTAAATTGTTACGAACGTACTCAGAGATAGGAAAAAAATGCTTAATCTGGGAGTAAGATTCTTGCTCAAGCTCCTCAGCAAGCTTAAGCATCTTTGTTGGATATTGGTCGATATTTGTGGCATATTGAGACCAAAGATTCCAAGTTGAATCGCAAAATAAATAATGTTCTACTTCTTTGCGTACTTTTGATAATGGCAGGTCTAATGTACCTGTGTGAAGAATTTTATTGCAATTTTTGGCTAAGCTTTGCTCTTGAGAAATTCTAGCTCTATATAAGCGAGGTAATTTTCCTCTATGGTAGTCAAATTTAAATCCATATAATTTATGAACGAGTCTATAATATCGTTCCCTAAATCTATTATTAATACTTGCATCAATAGCTAATAGATTATAGCCCTGACCTTTTAGTGCCTTAATAATATTACTGGGTGTACCAGACCAAGTTTTTGAATTTTCTGGATTGCCAAAGCTATTGGTAATAGCTATTGTATTTTCATTTTTCATACTTTATTCCAATAATATTTTCTACTTTTGTTCTTTGGTAGACGTTATGGTAAGTTTTTAATTAAGCTAATTATAAAAAAATGAGTCAAAATTATTTGCTATAATTTCAAATTTAACTTCAAATATAAATTCAATATTCATATGAAAATAGCCTTAATATGCTTGCTAACTATTAATTTTTTCAGGCAGTAAAACTTCATACCATTTTCTAGCACAATCCTGAATGCTATGATAATTAACAGCATACTGATAAGCCTGTTGTCCCCAATGATTTCTATTCTCTGGAGAACTGACCAATTCTTCCAAGACTTGTGCTAAAGCTTGTGGGTCTTTCTGATTGAATAACAATCCAGCCTGACCATTTCCTAAAACCTCTCGACAAGCAGGAACATCACTAGCAAGCACAGGTAAGATAGCAGCCATTGCTTCAATTAAGGCAATACCAAAGCCCTCGTTTTCAGTTGTGCTGAAGGCGTATATATCCATCTGTCCGAGTAGTTCTGGAATATCAGAGCGCTTACCCCAAAAAATAACGTTACGTAATATTCCTAGTTCCTCAGTCAAAGAAACTAATGTTTCCTTTTCTTCTCCATCTCCTACTAACCAAAGTTCTATGTCTAAAAACTTTTTATTCAGAATACTAAAAGCTTTAATAAGTGTTTGATGGTCTTTAATTAGATTTAAACGTGCGACCATTCCAATTACTGTAGTTGAATTTGCAACACGTTTTTGTCTACTGTGACTTGCTCGTATGGCAATTTCAGTAATATCACAACCATTAGTTATTGGAAAAGAACCTTGAGGTAATTTTGCCAACTTTTCTAGGGATTGATGTACTACATTAGAGCAAGCATAGATGGGGATTTGTAAAAAGCGTGAAAGAAGTATAATTGTTTTCCACTTCTTTTCCATAGAAACTTCTATTGGTGCAGGATTACCAGCCGACACTGTAATCGAGGAGATACCCGTAAGACGTGCTGCAAGACCAACATAAATATGAGGAAGACCGAAACAGTAAACTAAAATTGCTTGCGGGTGAACTTGTTTGAATAGTGGTATCAAGTCAAGGATAAATGCTATAGTTTTTTTGGATAAATGGTATTGGTTAATAATTTTTAAATTTGCTATCTGCTCGAATAGCGGTAGCATATCTAAATAATTTGCATCTAAGTTCAGTAAAATGTTTTGTACGTTTGATGGAGAGTTCTTAATAATTTGTAGACACAAATTTTCAGTACCTCCAAAACGTAAACCACTTAATACATGGATAACTATCTTTTTGCCTTTTGAATCTTGACTGCTAATCATTTGAGCAAACCTAAGCAAATAGCATATTCCTTTGCCATATTTTCAATAGTAAACTTTGCAAAAACTTTCCCTTTAGCTTTAATTGCCCGATGTCGTGCTTCTTCTGGATGATTTATAATCTGGGAAATTGCATCTGCCATATGTTGAGGGTCTTTTGGTGGTACTAAAACACCTAACTCTCCTTGGTCTAACACCTCACGACAAGCACGCACATCTGTTGCAACAACGGGAACTTCTGCTGCCATGGCTTCGATCATTGCTACACCCAATCCTTCACCTGGCTTTACAGAAAATACGAACACATCCATCTGGTTTAGTAATTCAGGAATATCCCGTCGCATCCCCAAAAGTTGAACACAATCTTCTAATTGTAAGTTACGAATCAAAGTTTCATACTCTATTCGACAACTACCTTCGCCAATTAACTGAACTTGAAAACTAACCCCTTGTTCTTTTAACAATTGAGCAGCTTGGATCAAGGTTGGGTGGTCTTTGGTAAGTTCTAGGCGAGCAACCATCCCTATCTTTATAGAATGTTCTTGTCGTTCATAAATTGCTGAATTACTTAGATTTGTAAAGCTTTCAACTGGACAGCCGTTATAAATAGTAACTGTCTCAGAATCTGTTAAGCTAAAGTGCTGAATTACACCTTCACGAACATAATTACTACAGCAAATTAGCTTACTAGTTACTGGGCGACCCAATTGTATTTGCCAACGAAATTTATGAAATGCAGTACCTGTCCAATAAGGTGGAAAGTTACCAACATGAGCAGCTACTTGATGAACTCCTGCTAGATGGCATCCATAAGCCATAAAAGTATGCCAACCTAAAAACATGGAAAGTACTGCATCAGGTTTAAACTGACGACAAAGACGGTAAAAGTCTGTAATCATTTTTACATAGCGCCCATAACCACTATTTGGTAGGTCTATACAAACAACGGAAACTCCCAAATCTTGAAATTCTGCACTTAAATCAGTGGGTGTGGCACTAAGGGTTACAATAACAGGTTGAATATCATGAGCTAGCCACCATCGGCACATCTCAAGCACTAACACTGGGGTACCCTCAGCACAAAGAGAGTGGAGGGCAACTATAATTTTTTTGGAACTACAATTATCTTTTAACAAAGCTCTATTGTGGTAATTAAGAAAAAGTTTTGTTTCATTTGAGTTAATTATGTGCCGGATTTTACACTTTGGGTGTTGCACTTACTAGCAAACAAATGCCTGGACCAAAAACGCTTGCAGTTAGGAAAAATGGCCACAATAAAGCTCGAAGGATTAGATATCGATGTTGACTACCTGAAGATATTGCTAAAGAACGAGTAAAATCTTCAGGATGTCCCGCTATCTTAATTTTTGTTACAACAAAGCCAGCTTTTTCAAAGATTTGCTGAATGGTTGTTTTATCAAAATGGTAAGCTGTTACGCACTTAATTTTTTCGCCCAAAAGCTCTGCCATATTTATAATCCAACTTCTAATCTAGGTTTAAAGTATCTCTTGCTACATCAGCCAACAAAATGTAATTAAAGATATGGGTATTTACATCCATCGCCGTGATTTGGTTGCTTATAAGTGTTCCTATCAGAATTTTGTATTAGACGGCTAAGTTTATCCTTAATTCTTTCGACTGGTGCAAATTTAACTAATTCTTTAGTCTTCGGCAAAGCAACTGAATCAATCCACTCTCCAATATCAAATATTTCTTCTTTCGCTATTACTTGATTTTCCCAGAAAATATACGATGCATAATTGTCCCAATCCACAGAATGAAATTCAGATACTGAAACAAATCGATGATTTTCGAGTAAGTCGTGTAGTTTAAACCTAAATATAATTGATGATTCTTCAGGTTTAAAATCAACCAACCATCTATGATGAGAGCATCCTATAACTTTCTTAGGATCTTTAAATATTTGAGAAAATAAAGATTGATAAACTAGTAGTTCTGCCGGAGCGTTGGGGCATTCTATATAACCTGCACGACCTACTCTAGAAATTTCTTGTACAACCCAAACTGGATCGCGAATATCCTCTAAAACATGGCTACAAGAAACAAAATCAAAATAATTATCTGGATAAGGCCAAGGCTCTCTATCGCAAATATCTCTTTGAAGCCATGTATCTTTCGTAAATCTCTCAGCCTCTCCATAATCTAATGCCTGTCCTATCAGTCGGGTGTCGTAATCATTTATATCAATTACATGAGTTGCCCCATTCATAGGTTTATGCCAACCACCTACATCTAAAGAATGTTGAGATTCACGCATAATTTTTGAAACTTTTTCAACTGCTATCATTTATCAAGAACTCCTTTCTTTTACAAACTAGAATTTAGCTTTTAACCGAGATTCTGATTACTTTTTTTCAAAGTTGACTTTAGAGCAAATTAAAATAAATTATAACGAAGAGATAAGTTTACCTTAAACCACATAAGTAGAACACAACTCCAATTAATTGTTAATACAAATTTTGCTTTAAGTTGAAAAATCTATAATTCAGATTATAAATTTTGCTAATGCTTACTTCTTCGCATTAAAGCTTAAATATTTTCCAATACATTTGGACAGAATTAAATTTGGCAACCCAATGTATTATATTCAGTCTCTCTTCCATTCTTGAAATTGAATTAGCTTACAGTATACAAAAGTTATTTAATAACTTCAATCCCAATTGCTTTTGCATAACTATCTTCTTTCTCTACTAAGCTAAAACGTTCATCTGAATAGTCGCCAAAATTACACTTTCTCACACTTGTAAAGCCATACTTTGGAAGAGTAAATAAAAGTGATGGCTCATCCCACATCCATTGATGTCTTGAGTTAGAAAATGCTTCACGTAAACGATTATAAAAATTCTTTCTACTTCCTAAATGAGCAAGCCACGAACCTAGCATAAAATTACTGGTGGCTTCAGCAGATAGATTGTTATCTGAGTATTCACTAATATAAGTGTCTACGTATGACTTGAGATCAGGAACTATAAAACGAAAGATTCCTCCAGGTTTTAGGTATGAGTAAATATTTTTTAAAGCAATATCAAAATCTTGTCTAGTTAAATGTTCAAGAACATGAGCTGCGAAAATTAGGTCGCAGCTATTTACCGGATATTTAAGTCCTTTAACTATATCACCATATTTAACTACTTTAGACCATTTTAGGCTAGGGTCTAATGATAGTAATTTTTTTCTAAAAATCGGTATTTTCGATAAAATAACTCCTGGTGAAGCATCAATATTTTCCCATCCATCAGGTGTATGTAAACCACATCCTATATGTAAACAGATACTATCGACATCTAAAGATTGTTGAGATTCATCCATAATTTTTGAAACTTTTTCAACTGCTATCATCTATCAAAAACTTTTTTACTTTACAAACTATAATTTAGCTTTTGGCTGAGATTCTAATTACTTTTTTTCAAAGTTGACTTTAGAGCAAATTAAGGTAAATTATAACGAAGAAATAAGTTTACCTTAAACCACATAAGTAGAACACAACTCCTTGTACATTTCTAGAGTATCTTTAGCCAAATCACTCATATTTCTAGGTGCTTTGACATTATTCTGTAACTGTTGAAGAAGACTAGGTTCTTCTAATAAGCGTTGAATAATTCTTGCTAGTTCTTGACTATTTCCTGGCTCAAAAAGCAAACCATCAATGCCATCTTGAACTAACTCAGCAATCCCTCCCAAACGGCTGCCAATTACAGGTAAACCTGCTGCAAAAGCTTCTAAAACTGTGAGAGGACCTGTTTCTAACCACAGGGAGGGAACAACAGAAACATCGTAATAATTAGCTAGCAAACTTAATAATTCATTATTTGGTACACCATATTTCACTTCAAAGCGTGCATCTTCTTCTAAACGTTTTTGTAATTGAAACCCATATTCCTGTTCTTCAAAATTCACTTCTGAGTAAAAACAAGTAACTTTTATGGGTAATTGAGTAGGGAGGAGCTTAACAGCTTCTACAAGGACGTGCATTCCCTTGATGATTGTACTTCTTCCAACAAAAGCTATCCGCAATAAACCATCTTTTAATAGTTCCTTTTTTTGACTTTGAATAGGATTTGGTCCTGCTGTACGAAAGAAATGAATTTTTTCTGAAGGACATCCATTTAACTTGACTATGTTTTCCACCCAATTGGCGTGAACGTGCAGCGCATCTACTAAATCCAACATTTGTTGCCAAGAATTACGAAAAACTTCTGTCATCTGCCTAGTAGTCAGAACGCGGCTAAGTTTATTAGAATCTTCAGCATTTAACCAAGTAGGTGACCAAAGCGCTGGTAACTTCCCTAGTAAGGGAGGTAATCCTGCTACCGAAAGGCGACATTCTGAGCAACGTTGGAGTAGTATCTGACCATCACACACTTGTTTTCCTTGATAAAGTAAGCCATGCTGAGAACAAGAGTTCCCTTGAGTGTGATAAGTCATAACTACTTTGCAAGCAGCTTTTTTCGCCAGTTGCATATGTGTAATTCCGGCTTCGGCTGTAAAATCGTGGAAGTGAACTATGTCAGCCTTATACTCAGTAAGTAGTTTCTCAAATCCAACTGCATCCTTAGTGACTCTGCTATAAATAGGAATTCGTTCATTAGAGTCTGGGATTGGCGGTAACACAATAACAGGTACACCCTCGTAGATATGCTCACCTAAAGGCTCTCTACCTGAATAATGCTGATGAATCGCAACCAGAACTTGAATTCCCAAGGTTTGCAAATTTTGACATAAACGGTGGCAAAATATAATACTTCCACCTATTGACCAAGGAAGATAAGCACTAGTACCAAGCAGATGGAGGGTTTTCATAGCTGCTGATTTTGCATCTGAAAATTTGAAATGAATACCCTAATCACAAGTTTGACAACTACAGATATAAAAATGCGGTCTCGAAAAGGATAAGGATCAGAAATCACCAGTTGAATCGCTCTTAAAACAAGAGATAATCTCTTATAAAGTGATTTATATTTAGTTGTTAGCAGGCATAAAGCTTCTTGCTTATAAACTTTACGTTTTTGCTCCAGATGGATTTGTTTAGCAATTAAGTTGGAAGATTGCTCGCGTATTTCCTCACGAAGTTCTTCTAACTCTTTTTCCAGCACACTACCTAACGTTGAAGTCTTGGAATTGTTATGAATTCTAAAAAATGCTGTAACTTGGTTGAGGATATAAGGAGAGGCATAAAGCTTATATATCTTAACAAAAAAGGAATGATCCATAATGTAGCGATGCTTAGGATCGAAGTAAGGCTTTGGAACAACATCAGACTTCCAAAAGACTCCTTGTTGAGCAAAGCTTTGTTGAACGACAAAACCAGGAAAACCAGGAATTCCTGGTTCCCAAATCGTTGCTTTTTCTGGTAAGTCCCCAACTAGTACTCGTGAAGCTAACCAATAGCAATTTAATTGTTTAAAAATAGTTGCCACCTTATGTAGTGTATCTAGCATTAAAACATCATCACTATTAAGATAAGCACAAATCTTACCTGTAGATAAAACAAACCCTTTATTAAGAGCATCAGCTTGACCTTGGTCAGGTTCACTAACCCAGTAACTAAGCCAGGGAGCATATTGTTTAATCACCTCAACTGAATTATCTGTACTACCACCGTCGATAATAATGTATTCCAGATTAGGATATCCTTGTAGCAGTACTGAGCGAATTGTTTCTTCTATAAATTGCCCCTGGTTATAACTAGGTGTGACGATAGTAATACGAGGAAATTCGGAGCCATCAGGTATTTGTTCTAGTAAAGGTTGACTTCCCTCAGTCCAAGGCCAGCCAGTTTTTCCTACTGGAGGTGGAGGTAAGTTGTCTAAGGTAACTGATTTTGTAATCAATGGCATATATAAAATTTTTAAACGCGACTTACTTTTTTAGTTTCTTGTCTAAAACTTGACGATGTAGCTCAATGTATCTCTGTGCTTGAAGTTCTAACGGGTATTCAGTCATCACTGTTATTCGACAATTTTTTCCGGGTGAGAGTAGGCAAAGCTTACTTAGAGTTAGACAACGCATAAATTTTGATTATACTTGTTAAATTGATGTTTCGGAAATTATATATATCTTTAGGCTATTTATCGAAGTTACCCATCATACCTAATGCTATACCTACCGTTTTTGGGCCGTGTTTTAGGTAAAGTTTTGGAAAGAACAGAATACGAAATCGATAAAGTTTTAGTTTAGCCAATTGATTAAACCCATTTATTAATGATTTACCCGATTTAAAGACATCTTTATATACAGAAATCCATTTTGAGCTAGCATTTTTTTCTACGATCTCAAGAATTTCTTTTGCTCTTTTAAGTCCACCAGTACCACTTTTATGATTATCATGTTGCCTATAAATTGATAAATAATCTTGCACCGGAATAAAATCGCATATATGAGAAGCTCTTATAAACCAATCCCAATCAAGAACATAATGATAGAGTTCATTTAATTCACCAGTTTTTTCCCATAAACTTCTCGACCAAAAGGTACTAGGTTGAACAATATAATCACAATATCTTAAAACTTCACGTTCAAATTTAGGTGGTAAAAATCCACTAGCGTATGGTTGACTTTCTACAAAATATAAACAACCTCCATAGAGCAATTTTGGTTCGGAAGAAGCTCCGAGAATGTTAGCGACTTTTAATAAGGTACAAGGTAAATACATATCATCAGAGTTAAGCCAAGCAAATATATCCCCTTTGGCTAATCTAAAGCCTTTATTAATTGCATCTGCCTGACCTCTGTCTGGTTCTGACACGTAATGGCTGATAAAATCGCTGTACTTCTCAATTACTGCTTTAGTTTGATCAGTACTACCACCATCAATAATGATTAACTCTATGTTTGAATAATTCTGACCCAATATTGAAGTGATAGTCTGTTCAATAAATTGTCCTTGGTTAAATGAGGGAATAACAATAGAAATTAAAGGTTGTCCGGTAGTTTTCCAGTTCATAAGCCTAGTTAGTAATGTACGTTTTTTACTTTATTTTTGAATTTTTATTTTTGCCTTTTAGTACTAGTTTTAATAACTTTGTAACAAGTTGACGGGATCGTTTTCCGTACTACCAAACTTTGTACGATCCAACTTGAGCATTTTCTAGTTAGATGTTTGCCAACAACATTACTATAGGAATTCTACCTGATTTCTCAACTGGATTTTCAGTTTCGGTATGCATTTTCCTTAATTAAAACTTTTTTATAAATATTAATCAAGTGATGAGCAGAATCAATTTGTTTTAAAACCTTGATTCGATTTTTACTATTGATTATATTTGCAGTGCAGAATTCTATGTCATTTAATATCTGTAAAATTAAGTCAGCCATTTGAGGAATATCAAGAGGATTAAAAGTAAAACGCAAATCACCGATAGTTTCAGGAAGAGAAGTAACAGAAGAGCAGATAACCGGAACCTCTAGAGACATAGCTTCTAAAAGTGGGAAGCTTCCTGCTTCATATAATGTAGGAATAACAACTAACGAGCAGTTTTTATAGAGCCAGTATAGTTCAGTTTCTGGAATAATATCTACAAAATGAATTTGGTCAGCTACTTGAGATTTTTCAAGATAATCTTCTATGACCGGAAAAAAAACCTCATTTTTCTTACCCGTACATATAAGGTGCAGATTTAGAGC
>Ga0224723_1000616_pt1 | contig 24079 bp, 23 predicted proteins | sample Balambano_FR2_Me_FD_161647 | JGI IMG/M metagenome (GOLD analysis project Ga0224723, IMG submission 161647) | Freshwater sediment microbial communities from Lake Towuti, South Sulawesi, Indonesia - Balambano_FR2_MetaG | ecosystem: Environmental > Aquatic > Freshwater > Lake > Sediment | place... | reverse complement strand
ATCGGGCTGGAAGTCGCCACGCTCGATGTAGGCGGGTGGGATACACACGAAAATCAAGGCACCAACGATGGTTTCTTCGCCGCCCATCTGCGCGTGATCGGTGAAGCGCTGGCAGCATTCTGCGCCGATATGGGCGACCGGATGCGGAATATCACCGTCGTGACCATGAGCGAATTCGGGCGGCGCGTGGCTGAAAATGGCAGCAGTGGCACCGATCACGGACACGGCAATTTCATGTTCGTCATGGGCGGGGGCGTGCGCGGCGGGCAGGTATACGCCGATTGGCCCACACTCGCGCCCGGTGCGCTCAACGATGGCGACCTGCACATCACTACCGATTACCGCAATGTGCTGGCGGAGGTGCTGATACATCGCCTCGACAATCCCGCTGTCGCGGAGGTTTTCCCGAATTTCAGCGTGACGCCGCTCGGTGTGGTCATGCCGCGCTGACAGGCAGCCTATCCGAACCTTCGGCGTAATCTATCGCCCAACATTTGCTGAAAGGACTCGCAACATGAAAACGCTGTTTCGCTTTTTCCTGGCGTGCATACTCATGATCGGCGCAACCGCCGTTGTTACCGCGCCACAGCATGCCGCTTTCGGTCAGGACGATATTTCACCCATGCTGATCGATTTTGTCGCCCATTCGCCCGAATTCATCGAATGGCTGCAAGCCTACCCGAATTACATTGGCAATGCGTGGGTAGCATACGATGATGTGTGGTATGTCGAATTTTACGATGAATGGTGGGACGAATGGCTCGGTTATGCCAATATCGACAGCCAGACGGGCGAAATTCTGGAACAATTCGTCCCCCGTCCACTGCCGCCGGACGAGTTCACCCGTCAGCAGGCGCGCATTGAACGCCTGCTGTTCGATGACCCGGAAGTGATCGCGCTCATCTTCGACCCGGCGCTGTGGGAATATTCCATCGACTACAACCGTTGGGAACAGACATGGGAAGCCTACTTCTGGCGCGGTGTCGAGTCGTGGACGGTCAAACTCTGGCTGGATGAAGAATATAACGGCTTCGGGGTCAGCGCCATTCTCGACTCCAACGCGATGGACGAAGAAACGGCATACCAGCACAACCGCGACCGCGCTGTCGAACTGGCATACAGTGCCGGGGGAGTCGATCAGGCGCTCGCAGGTTACGACGACTGGAATGTCTACGCCGATAATCAGGGCGGTTCACGCTGGAGCGTGACGTTTGTGTCCGGCGACGACGAGTTGTTCTATGCGCTCGTCGATATTGCCAGCGAAATCGTGCTTGAAAGCGCCGGTGGCTGAACACACTTCACGCACAGCCATCGAGGATGAAACAGGCGCAGGGGATTGATATTTCCTGCGCTTTTTACCTTTTTCGTGGATGAATAAATGGTTTGCAAACCTGCTCTTTCCTGCAAGTCAATCCACTTTGTGCTACGATTCACGCTATGGAAAACCACCACTCAAACGCGGCAACCGCGACACGCAGCTGGCTGTTCACCGGCTTTCGCTGGCTCAGCCTGATTTTTCTGATCCTGTTGACGCTGCTGCTTCGCAGCCATGGTCGTCTCGATGCCGATGTGGAATGGATGGCGGTTGCACTGCTCAGCGTCATGGTCAATCTGATCCCGCTCGTCATGCTGCTGGTCGGCGCGCCATGGTGGTCACTTTCCGTCGCCATGCTGTTTGGCGATACCGTCATCGTCGGTTTATTCGTGTGGATGAGCGGCGGCGACCCGCTGCTCATCTTCTGCATCACTGCGTTAGGCATCTTCGGGTCACTGGTGCATATCACGCTGGCGCTTTCAGCCCTGCATATCATCGGGGTGTTGGGCGCGCTGCTGGTGTCGGGTGGGTTCTCGCAAGGCGAGACCGATCTGTTCGGCAGCAGTGCTGGAACCGTCAGCCTTTTACCCTTTCCGATCTTTCTGAGCGCCGCGACGATGCTGACCGCATATCTCATCGAATGGCGTACCTCCAGAATACGCCAGCAGGCGGACGAAATCGGACGCCAGCGCAGCGCTCAGTTGGACGATATGCGTGAACGCATCCGCACCATGTACGATATTTCGTACACGATGGGGTCAACGCTCAAATATGAAAAAGTGCTGGATACCGCTCTGGAAGCGGGACGAATCGGCTTGCGCCTGAGCGGGGCGGGCGGTGATGATGACCTGGTCGCGGCGGTGCTGCTTTTTCATGCCGATGATAACGCGCTGCATGTCATCAGTGGGCGACGGCTGACGCGCGGCGATACGCTGCGTGTTCTGCCGGGTACATCCGGCATTGTCGGGGAAGCGCTGCGTGAAGCGCTGCCCGTGTTCGGCACGCGCCCTAAAGATGACCCGGAACTGGGGTATCTCGCTGCATTTCAGTACTGCAAATCGGTCGTGTGTGTGCCGCTGCGCGCCGTGTACGATAATTTCGGCGTGCTGATTTATGGCAGTGAACGGTCGAGCGCGTTCAATACCGAACACAGCGAACTGCTCACCGCCATCGGCGTGCAAGCGACGATTGCGCTGCAAAACGCAGTGCTGTATCAGAATTTGCTCGAAGAAAAAGAACGCATTGTTGAAATCGAGGATAACGCGCGGCGCAAACTTGCCAGCGATTTACATGATGGACCGACACAGAACGTCTCGATTCTGGCGACGCGCATCAATCTGTGCATCAAACTGATCGAGAAAAAGCCGGAAGAACTGCCGAAAGAACTGGCGAAAATCGAAGAAATCGCGCGCCGCGCTTCAACCGAAATGCGACAGATTTTGTTTCTCTGGCGTCCGCTCGTGCTGGAATCGCACGGGTTGGGGTTGGCGCTCCAGCAGTTGGCGCAAAAAATGGAAGAAACACATGGGCAGCGCGTGCAGGTACGCATCGTCGGTGATGTCGAATATCTGCTCGATAAAAATCAGCAGGTTGTCGTCTTTCACATCGTCGAAGAAGCCGTCAACAATGCGCGTAAGCATGCCAACGCGGCGTTGGTCGGCGTTTCCATATCGCGCCGACACGATACCGCCGTGCTGCAAATTGCCGATAACGGATTTGGCTTCGATGCCAGCAGTACCCTACAGGGTGGTGGGCGTAACAGCTTGGGCATGGTCAATATGCGTGAACGTGCCGAACTGATCGAAGGCAGCTTCAATGTGGACAGCGCGCCCGGTCGCGGAACGGTCATCACCGTGATCATCCCACTCAAAGAGAGCGAACTTGCCAAACAAGGCATCGAACTGGGTTCGGGGGTGCAAAATCGTCCGCGCAAATCGATGACGAAACTCGCGCTCGCGGCGGTCGCGCGCGTCAACAGCGTCAAAGATACACAGCCTGCCCCCAAAGCACCGTGAGCCATTCCGATTTAGCCGCCCAGCGCGGCGAACCCAGTTATGTGTGGCGTTTCGGTCAGGAACGTCGTCTGCAAATGATCGTAAAATGGGCGAAGCTCGAAAACGCTGTCGTTTTGGAAGCCGGCGCCGGGGTGGGCATGTATGCCAGCCAGTTTCGCCGTCGTTTCACGCCGTATGTTGAAGCCTTCGATGTCGAAGTGGAGCGCATCGCTCAAGCGCGCGTCGATACCCCCCATGCCTTGGTTGCCGCCGCCGAAGCGCTCCCCTATGCTGCTGACAGCTTCGATACCATTCTTTCCAACGAAGTGCTGGAACACGTCACCGATGACCGCGCCGCCGCACACGAAATGATCCGCGTTTTGAAAGTCGGCGGGCGGGCGGTGATCTTCGCGCCCAATCGCTGGTATCCGTTTGAGACGCATGGGCATTACTGGAACGAGCAGTATCATTTCGGCAACACACCGTTGATCAATTACCTGCCGGATCGTTGGCGCGATCAGCTTGCGCCGCATGTGCGCGCCTATACTGCGCGCGCCGTTCGCCGCCTGTTCGATGGCGCACCCGCCCGCATTATTCATCATTCACGCATCTACGGCGGTTATGACAACATCACGCGCAGGTTCAGAGCGGTGGGCAGCATCATACGCGCTGCCCTGCACAGCGTCGAAAATACCCCGCTCGATGTGTTGGGCTTGTCTCATCTGCTCGTGGTGGAAAAGACGACCCCACATGAGCGGTGATTACGGTTCGTTGGACGGACGCACAACCGGGAGCTGCGTCAGGTCATAACGATTGACATTCAGCGTATCGGCGGGCAGCCACACCACCCGTTCATCCGGGCTGAGCAGCTGCACCCAATCGGCGCCATTGTTGCGCCCAATCGCGGTAAATGTATCGCCAGGATAAGCGACATCCGGCGAAATATAACCCTCACCGGGTCCCAGTCGCATACTCACCCCGATGGTGCCATCGACCGATACCGACGGTGTATCGCGCATGCTGAAGCGCAGCGAATAGCCATCGACCCAGCGCGGTACGAGCGCAAAAAACGTATTGCCCGGTTTGAACAGAAGCGGCGTGCCGATATCGCTGTAAAACGTGAGCGGGTCTCGGCGCGTTTCGCGCCGCCATTCCCCGATGAAATACTGCCCATCGCGCAGCAGATATGCGCGTCCGCTCCCGATGAAATTGACCGAAAACGCGAAATCTCCCGGTCCCCAATAGCCCGGTGATACGACCGGCTGCACCGTATGTTCTTCTTCTACCACCACGACGTTGGTGGCTGTGATTTGTTCACCGGATGTCGCATCCAGGTGCGCCTCGCCATCCTGACTCCGCGCCCATATGCCGCGTTCGCGCTCGTACTGCCAGTCTATCGTCGTTTCGCGGTACAGAATTTGCAGCCCTTCAAGCGGCGTCCCGCCCAACGGGGTATTTTCACTGAACGCCATGCCGTATATCGGTTCCGGCTGCATATCGCGCTCACGTTCTTGTGCCAGCTCGCGCAGCGCCAACGTATCGCCGTACAGCGTATGTTCCAGCGCTATCCCTTCGCGCGGGAAACGGCACAACGCCGGACAAGGATCGACCCCACCGACGATTCGCCGCGACATCAGCGCATCGGTCGCCAGGACATCGCGCGTCCCCTGCGCCATGCCGGAATACGCCGATAACGCGCGGTAGATGCGCACCAGTTCAAAATCGAACAATCGCAAACTGCGGATCGGTCCGACATGCTCCGAGTCCTGGCTGAGAAAGACCGCGCTGAAGCGCGTCACGCCGCCAGACAGCAGATGTTCCCAGACAATATCAGCCTCCATCAAGCCGGACTGCGGGCGCACGAAGGGCGGGTAATTCGAGATTTTGACGATCAATGGGCGGCGCTGTAAGGTGGTCGGGTCAGCGACGGTCAGCCCGGTCAGTGGGTTGACTGCCGATGAATATTCGTCAGGTCCGACGATAGTGATATCTTCTTGTGCATGGCTGCGAACGGACAGCAAAATGACGACGAAACAGGCGATTATCCATGTGCCAGATGCACGCATGACGGACTCCATGAACTGACGTGTGCGATTTTGAAAGCGAGGTTATTGACCCCGATGTATATTAATCCGATGTCGAAACTGCGTTAACATTCATTCCTGTACACGTGCCGATGGCGTGCTGTCAGCCATTATCAATCGACATCATCGACGAACACTGGCAAATGCCCAAGCGCGACGATATTCGACCATTTGGCGCGGTCGCCTTCGGTGAAGATCGCGGCTTCGGCGGCGATGTGTGCGGTCGCCAGTTCCATGATCTGCCGCATGCCGATCAACGTGCTGCCCGTCGAAATCACATCGTCCAGCAAAATCACGCGCTTGCCGGAGACCAGCGCGCGGTCTTTTTCATCGAGAAACAACACCTGCGGCTGCCCGGTCGTGATGCTGAGCGTTTCGGCACGCAGGGCATCGCCCATGTACGGCTTGAGCGATTTCCGCAGCACGACATACGGCGTATTCATTTCGACCGAGAGCGCGTGTGCCAACGGAATGCTTTTGGTTTCGGGCGTGACCAGAATATCGGCGTCGAGCGGGCGCAGTTTTTCTGCCAGTTCATGCGCCACCGCCTGGACGAATGGCGTATCGCCCAGAATATTCAGAATGGCAATTTTGACGCCGGGTTTGATCTCAAATAAGCGTAAATGGCGTTCGACGCCCGCCACGTTGACGGGGTACGTTTCATAAGAGGCTGTCATGCGTTCTCCGTGAGCCTGTAATCGTCGGCAAACGGTAACGAATTATAGCACACCGCCGCGTGATGAGTAACGCATGATACGTGCAATCGCACGGCAAACGCATCAATCGAAAACGAGTCAACGCAAAGACGCAGAGCAATCACAGCTTTTGGATGTTACGTTAAATCACCTGCATTCTGTGCCTGCCAATGGTGAAGCGATGACCGTGTTTGCAATCGTCATCGCATCACGATTGACCTATCGCGCGTATGCTGGATTGAATTCTCCGGTGCTTCTCACCGCCGTGATTCTGCCATCGATGAGCGTCAGCGTGCGGTCGGTCTGTGCCGCCAGATCAGGATCATGTGTCACGATCACGACCGTCGTTCCCGTTTCGCGGCGGATGCTTTGCAGTGCTTGCAGCACAATCGCGCCTGATTCGGTATCCAGATTGCCCGTCGGCTCGTCCGCCAACAAAAGGGGTGGATTATTCGCCAGCGCGCGCGCAATCGCTACGCGCTGCTGCTGCCCCCCCGAAAGCTGATTCGGGCGATGATGCGCACGGTCTTTCAAGCCGAGCAAATCGAGCAGTTCTTTGGCGCGTTTCTCCGGTCGGAATTTCGTCCGCCGCGCAAACTGAATTGGCAGCGCGACATTTTCGGCGGCGGTCAGCGTCGGGATCAGGTTGAAAAACTGAAAGATGAAGCCGATCTTTTCGTTGCGGATTTCTGTCAGGCGATCTTCGCTCATCCGGCTGATGTCCACCCCGTCGATCTCCACCGTGCCGCTCGTCGGTCGGTCTAACCCGCCGATCAAGCCGAGCAGCGTACTTTTGCCACTGCCCGACGGTCCGACGATGCCGACGATCTCGCCTTGATAAATGTCTATTTCGACGCCGCGCAGCGCGTGGATGACCGTGCTGCCCAACGCTAAATCTTTCGTCAAACCGCGCGTGCGGATCACGCTTTGACTGCTGCTGCCGTTCGCCTGTGTCACCATTGGAGTGTGAAATCCTGTACTGTCTCGATAAGTCTTTGTCAGTATACGTGAAAGCCGATAACCAGTTGCAGGCAAATCGTCATCGACAATGCGCGCAGTTTATGTGATAATCTTCACAATCGTTTGTGATGACGTTCACAAGGAATGACGATGCAGCATTCACGTTCCAATAACCGCGCCCCTGACTGGTTGAAGCCATTTGACCAACTCGATTGGAAGATCACGCACTGGATGGCACAGCACGGCGTCACGCTGCTGCGGATTTCGATGGGGGTGATCTTCATCTGGTTCGGCGCGCTCAAGCTGATCCCCGGTCTCAGCCCGGCGGAAGACTTGATCCGCGCGTCGCTCTCGTTCGTCCCGATGCAGGTATTTCTGCCGATTCTCGCTGTCTGGGAGATCGCCATCGGCATCGGTTTCGTCACGGGCAGGTTCACCCGTGTGACGATTCTGCTCCTGTTCCTGCAAATGCCAGGCACGGTTTCGCCGGTATTCCTGCGTCCGGATTTGGTCTTTACAGCATTCCCGTTCGGGCTGACGCTCGAAGGGCAGTATATCGTCAAAAATCTGGTGCTGATCAGTGCTGGGCTGGTCATCGGCGCTACCGTGCGCGGTGGACGTTTGACCAACGACCCCGACAACGAATTATCGCCCAGCGCGTGAGGTGATAGCCATAGGCGGGTTCGATAACCCGCTTTTTTCATCCCATCACCGGCTCATCGACATAAACGGGCGTCAGCCATTGACGGTACTGTCGGGCGCGCCCGCTCACCACATCGAAGAAGCGATCGCGCAGCGCGCGCGTCACATCGCCCATCGCCGCAGTCCCAATCGGACGGTGTTCGACGCGCGTGATCGCCGCGATCTGCACCCCCGTCCCGCACAGGAACAATTCGTCAGCGACGTACACTTCGCTGCGGTCGATGTCGCGTTCGACGACCGTGTAACCCAGATCGCGCGCGATCTCGATCACCGAGCGGCGCACAATCCCTTCCAGCACGTTGGCATAAATCGGCGGGGTGATGACTTCGCCCTTGCGTACCATGAAGATATTCGCCGCGCTCGATTCGCTCACATGCCCGTTTTCGTTCAATACCAGCGCTTCATCGTAGCCCGAAAGCACCGCATCGCTCTTGATCAGGGCGCTGTTGGCATACGCCCCGACGATCTTCCCGCGCGCGGGGATCGCGTTATCTTCAACCCGCCTCCATGACGAAAAACACACATGCGCGCCATCTTCGTTCGGGATATAGCTCCCGAACGGTATCGCAAACATCGTGAACGCATCATCGACATCGTGCAGGCGCACCCCGATCATCTCGGTCGATTTATACGCCAACGGACGGACATAGCAGTTGTGCCGATAGCCTTCTGCGCGCAACAGATCGATCAAAATCCCGGTCAGTTGTTCCGGCGTGTATGGCAGGTCAATGCGAATCAGCGATGCCGATTGCTTGAGCCGCTCGAAATGTTCAAGCGGGCGGAAGATGAACAACTGCTGCTCGTCGTCGTTCCAATACGCGCGCAGCCCGCCGAATACGCCCGTGCCATAATTGAACGAGTGCGTCATGACGCTGACCGTTGCTTGTGCGAACGGGACAATTTTGCCGTCAAAAAAGGCGTAATTGGGTTTCGTTTGTGTCGCTGGCATGTCATTTACCTTTTCAGTCTGTATGCTGAATTGAGTAAAGGCGTTCATATACCCATTGGATAGTTCCGCGTTAGTCCAATTGGGGGATCACAACCAGACTCCGGGCGTAATCAGCGTGATTGTGAAGCTCACCGCCCACAACGACGCGAACAGCAGCGCCCCCCATCGATGATGTTCTGTCACAAACAGCAATCCGCTGACCACCAGCGGCACCGCGACCCGATACGCCGCCACCGGGTCAACCCAACTGACATCCGGCATGAACGCCACCCAAAAAATGCTGGCGACCAGGAATGCGCTGCTCATCGAAAGTGTGCGTGTCGTGATCATCGTTCTGACCACCAGTGCCAGCAGAACCAGCGCCGGGATGACGATCCAGATCAGCAGCATGACGAATTCGGCAGCGTTATCTTCGGCAAATAAACCGTTGAATGGCAACAAGCGGATATTCTGCGCGGCAGGGTAGACGGTCGGCAGTGTAGCGAACGTGACATACAGCACGCCCCACCACGCCACAAACGCGATGCTCGGCGCGAACAGCAGATACAGTGCGCGTCGGCGCTCACCGTCGAAAAATGCGTACAGCGCTAACCCTGCCGCGAATACCAGCCCGATCTCTTTGGTCAGCGTCGATAAAATCAATAACAATGCCGTCGTGCGCCATCGTCGATGGGTATACGCCGCGACCGCGCCTAACCCAAGCGCGATACAGAGCGGTTCGTTCAAATCGAGCCGCACCGCGATCACCGCGCCAAAATACAGCGCGTACCCCAGTACGACGATCATCCCCGTGCGCTGTTTACGCAGAGCGGGATAGGGGGAGGGGGAAAAACGGGCTGTCAGATATGCCAGCAATCCGACGCTCACGCTGTGCGCCACTACGTTGACGATGATCAATGTGTATGGCGCGAGAAATGGCTGCCCGAATGCCAGTGCGCGCGCCGCGACCGGGTACAGAATGCGCTGATAGCGCAGCGTCGCCCCGTCGATGAATGGCGTCGCGTCCGCGCCGAACGCCGCGATGTACAATGCGAACTGACCATCATATCCGGTGCTGCCGTTCGGGTCGCCGCAGCAGAATTTCGTACCAAGCCGCGCAAAATCGAGCGCGCCGTAGCGCGTCAGCGCCAGCACGCACAACAGCATAGTCACGATCAAGGTCGTCATCCCGACCCACACGGCGGCACGGATTGGCTGAGTCATCGCTGCTCCACATACAAACCGGGCATTTTTGCCCGGCTTATGATGGTCTTCAATATGCAGTTGTAATCGGCGTTACCCCAGATAATCGCGCAGGTTGTGCGCCAGACGTGGGTGACGCAGACGACGCAGCGCCTCTTTTTCAAGCTGACGGATGCGTTCGCGGCTTAAACCGAATTTGTTGGCGATTTCTTCGAGCGTGTGCGGTTCACCACCGCCCAACCCGAAACGCAGCCGCAGGATATGGCTTTGGCGCGGGGTCAGTTCTGCCAGCACATCTTCGATGGTTTCTTGCAGCATATGCTGTGTTGCCGATTCTACCGGGCTGGGCGAATCCTGATCTTCGATGAAGTCGCCAAATTCGCTGTCGCCATCATCACCGACCGGGCGTTCCAGCGCAATCGCGTGCTGGCTGGCGTCCATCATGCCGCGCACGGTATCAACGGGTAAATCCATCTCAAAAGCAATTTCTTCGGGGGCAGGGCGGCGACCGAGCGATTGTTCGAGCGATTGCGCGGTGCGGTACATCTGGCGGATACGTTCGGTCATGTGCAGGGGAATACGGATGGTGCGGGTTTTTTGCGCCAGTGCGCGCGTGATTGCCTGTCGAATCCACCACGTCGCATAAGTGCTGAACCGGTTGCCGCGCTTGTAATCGTATTTATCGACCGCGCGCATCAACCCAACATTGCCTTCCTGAATCAGGTCGGGGAATGGCAGACCCTGACCCATGTAACGTTTGGCAATGCTGACGACCAGGCGTGTATTGGCACGACCCAGATGTTCGCGCGCCGCCTGACCATCCGATAACAGCCGGTCAAGCTGGATGACGATGTTCTCACTGCGTTCGCGCCCCATCCGCAGCAGCGTTTCGCGCGCCTGCTTGCCCAGTTCGATCCGTTTGGCGAGATCGATTTCTTCCAGCGCCGTCAGCAGCGGCTCTTGTGCCATCTGACGGAAGTACAGCCCAACCGGGTCATCGGGCGAAACCGCATTGATATCCCCTACATGCGGGTCTTGCAGCAGTTCTTCAGCTTCAAACTCAAAAAATTCTTCTTCTTCGATGAGCAGCAGCTTGTCTTGTTGGCTGTTTTCCTGCCGAAGCTGAATGCCGAGTCCATCCAGTTCATACAACAGTCCTTCAATCGATGCTGACTCATCCCCGTCTGCGTCCAACACTTCCAGCACATCTTCGAAGGTTACGTAGCCGCCGTGCTGTTCAGCCCGGTTTAGCAATTCCTGTATCACGACGTACTCTTGCCTCCTGTGTAATTCGGTTGGCACAAAAATGACGGTCGCCTCTGGAAAGGTTCGGTCTCCCCGTGAATATTACGGGGGTGGGGTGTTATCTTGAAACACTCCACAAAAAACTTCCTGATTTTAACACTATTCTGATGTTGTTGTGAATTACCAACCGGATACTTTTACGAACTTCATAAATCGATGGGTGGATTTTGCGCTCCGCCATGTGACCTATTCACAACCTAATCGATCTGCACACGCTGAAATGTGTGAAGTGGTGGAAGGTTACAAACCGCTTCGCGGTTATCGTGAACATATCGGCATCTATCAAGCGGAGAAACACACCATGAACAGCCAGAACACACGTGACGGCATTTGGAATCAGATCGCGGGGAAATGGAAACAGATCACCGGCGATATTCGTTCCAAATGGGGCGATTTGACCGACGACGAGCTGATGCAGATCAACGGCGAACGCGAAAAGCTCGTCGGCAAAATTCAGGAACGCTACGGCAAGACGCGGGTTGAAGTCGAACGCGAAGTTGATGAATGGGTCGATAGCAACAGCTCGCGCTGGTAATCTCGCCATACCCACATAACAGTTCAGATGTCGGGTAATTCAAAAAGAGCTGTCACACCATGTGACAGCTTTTTTTGTTTTCGCATTGCGGCATCAGCCAAATTTGCATATGCTTATGACCATATGTGCGGCGTGAGGCTTAACGAACGATGACGACCCAAAAATTCACCGACGAATTACCGGATCCCGAAGAACCCGTTTTGAACGCGGGACGCGAAACGCCGTTCAGGTTCAGCCAATCGCCCAATTTCGGCGCCACGCGCGATCTTTCGTCGGAACCGCTCCCCCCCGAACCCGCGCCAACACCGGCGATCACGCCGCGCCCTGTCGCGCGTCCACCGCAGCCGACCAAAGCGCCGCCGTCGTCCCCATCTGCCCCCACCACGTCCAAATCGGGCGCGCATCTGCCGCGCACGCTGACGCAAGTCCTGAATGAAGCCAATGACCGTGTCGTGCGCGGCGATCTGGTCGATTTTGTCCCGCTTCCCACCGGCTTCGACCCGCTCGATGGCTTGATCGGCGGTGGGCTGCGCAAGACCGAACTCACGCTGTTGGGCGGCGCGCAGGGCGTCGGCAAGACGATTGCCACGCTCCAGATTGCGCGCAATGTCGCCATGCGCCCCGATCAGTACGTGTTCTACCTGTCGTATGAACACACCGAAACCCATCTGATGCACCGCTTGCTCTGTCTGGAAAGCATCAACCCACCAGAAATCGACATCAGTCGCGGCGTCAAATTGCAAGACCTGTACAAAAGCATCGTCGCGCAGCGCGCCAAAGGCTTCATGGGCAAAGATGATGTCGCCGGGTCTCTGCAAGCCATTCTGCGCGATAACCCCAAAACGGCGCCTGCGCTGGCACGGCTGACGCGCTATTCCGACCGTATGATCATGCTCAAGGCAAGCCCTGCCGTCACGACGCTGCGCGCGATCAAAGAGATGACCGCCAAATTGTGCGAAGCGACAGGCGGTAACGTCATCCTGTTCGTCGATTATCTGCAAAAGATCGCGGTGCATCCCGAACGCCCGCGCGATGAAAACGACAAAGTGACGATCATCGTCGAAGGCTTGAAAGACATCGCCATGACGCTCGATATTCCCGTGTGGTCGATTGTCGCCGCCGACCGCGAAGGCTTGAAGAGCAAGCGCATTCACCTGTTCCATATGCGCGGCAGCAGCGCGCTCGATTATGAAAGCGATATCGCCATCATCATGAACAACAAGTATCAGATCATGGCGAAAGATCATGTCAATTTCAACCCGTATACGGCGAAGCAGTACCGCGATTGGGTCGTGTTCACCATCGAAAAGAACCGCGCCGGGCGCGCCATGATGGATATGGAATTTCAACTGCACGGACCGCATTTCGCCTTTGACCCACGCGGTCAGAAAGTCCAGCAGCAGTTGATCGACGACAAGATCATCGAAACGTAGTCATTCGATACGCTGCGGCACATACACCGTTGTGCCGACAGTGATTTGTCGCGGGTTATTGACGCAGTTCGCCGCCGCCAGTTCGGCAAGCGTGCTGCTGGTACGTTCGGCAAGCGCCGCCAGCGTATCGCCTGGCTGTACCACATAGGCAAACCATCCGTTCGGCGGCGGGCAGAATTCATCCTCTACAGCGATCATGCCAGGGGCGGTAGTAGCGACTGCGCCGCCTGTCCCGTTCAATCCTGTCGCACATCCCGCGATGTTAAGACAAACCACCGCTATCGTTAAGACCGAGCGCGCGCTCTTGTGCCACTCCATGGATGCGATTAGCATACGCAGCAGTGTATCGTTCTTCATCAGGAGCATTTATACATGCGTCGTTTGATTATCGGGTTGGTCATGCTGTTGGTGGTGGTCGCGGCGGTATCGGTCGCTTCACCCGTCGAAAAAGTCGAAGCGGCGAATGGCTGCGGTCCCAGCGCTTTGAGCCTGTACGTCATCATCCCGGATAACATCTACTATTTCCACGTCTTCCGTTGGCAGTGGGAAACGTTCAATTTCACGGGCGCGTGCAACAACCACGATGACTGTTATGACAGCAGTGGCATCGACCGCGCCACCTGCGATACGCGCTTTTACAACGACATGCTCGCGGTGTGCAATCGCGGCTGGACAAGCGGATCGCGCACGTGGTGTCGTGGGTGGGCATGGACGTACTATCAATCCGTCCGCACGTTCGGCAGTTTCGCCTACACCCCTTAAACGCAGTTAAAGTAACGAGGTGAAAGTTAAAAGGATAATTGCAGACCGACCTTTTAACTTTCACCTTTTAACTTTTAGCTATCTTCACTCAGCGCTTGTCACTTCAGTCCTGATGAAATTCAGCCTGCTCAACTCGCGCACCTGTATATCGGCACGGTAGCTGCTTCGCACCAGCGGACCGCTTTCCACCCACTTGAATCCCATCGCCAGCCCGACTTCTTTCAAACGGTCGAACTCCGCCGGCAGATAAAACTTTTCGACCGCGAGATGCTGCTTGCTTGGCTGCAAATACTGACCGATGGTCAGAATATCCACCCCGCGATCCGCTAAATCCTGCATGGTTTGCGTCAGTTCGTCGAACGTTTCGCCCAACCCGACCATGATCCCGCTTTTAGTCAGCACCAGCGGATTCATTTTCTTGGCATTTTCCAGAGTCCGCATCGCCCAATCATACTTGTCTTGCGGCTGCACCTTTTTGAACAGGCGCGGTACGGTTTCGACATTGTGATTGAGAATTTCGGGCTGCGCGTCCATGACGATCCTGAGCGCCGCTTCGTTCCCCTTGAAATCCGGGATTAAGACTTCGATGCTGCAACCTGGCTGCAATTGGCGGATGCGCTTGATCACCATCGCAAAAATCGGCGCACCGCCATCCGCTCGCTCATCGCGGTTGACGCTCGTGATCACGACGTGGCGCAAACCGAGCGCGCGCACGCTTTCCGCCACGCGGTTCGGTTCTGCCCAATCGAGCGGGCTGGGGCGTCCGGTCTTGATATCACAAAAGCCGCACGAGCGCGTGCAGGTATCGCCCATCATCAAGAATGTCGCCGTGCCGCGTCCCCAACATTCGCCAATGTTCGGGCACTGCGCTTCTTCGCACACGGTATGCAGTTTCTTTTCGCGCATCAGTTCGTACACGCGCTCGTAATTCTCTCCGCTTGGCGCGCGTACCTTGATCCACGGTGGACGGCGACGCGGATGCTGGGGGTCAGGCGTCCATCCACCGTCGTCGGTGCGATGCTCGCTCACATCGACCGAGATTGCACTGGGGTCGATCAGGTTGGTCACAATACAGACTCCAATTCTACAAATGCTTCAACGTGCATCGATAAGCCGTGAAAATCGGCATAACGCTGTGCAGCAGCGTCGAACGCGCTGCGGTCGATTGCGCGATGACCTGGAAACACAGACGGTTCGATCATCACCTGGTCTTTCCTGAATGATCGTTTCCACGTCCCGACAATTTGCCCATCCACCACGATCATCGGGAAGAACACGCCGTTGTTTCCAGGACACACAAAGGTCTGATGCGCAGTCTCGATCACGTCAGTACGGTCTTTATACCCCAGAAAATATTCATCGAAGCCCGGCAGCAGCACCACATGTTCTGTGTGCCTGGGCGGCGCGCCGGTGGCACTGTGCCAGTACGTCATCCCGTCGAATGTCTCGCTGATGACTTCGTCGCGGATCATGTCCAGCGCCGCGCGCGCTTCGGTCAGCGTGATGCCTGCCCACCATGCGAAGTCCTGAACCGTCGCCATGCCATGACTGCGAAAATAACGCCGTGCCAATTCTGCCCAGGCGTCCTGCATCCCGATTTCGCGCGGGTTGGGCGCGCATTCATCCAGCAAACCGAACGTTTGCTGCTTGCCATTCATGGTGCCGATATAAATCAAGCCGCGCTGACCGAAAAACCACAAAATATGATAACCGCGCTGTTTTTCCGTCGAAATGCCCGCCTGTTCCAGCGTTTGCAGCACTTCCGGGCGTGTCAGCCGCTTTCCGCCGCTCAATGCTGCCGCCATCACGTTTTCACACTGCGCGAGTACGCGCACATCCAGCCCAAGCTGCGCCTGCCGCCGCGCATCTTTGGCGATCATGCGTTCAGCCGTCACGCGCAGCATCCAGCGCACATCTTCCGGCGGCGCAAAATGAATCGTGCCGCGCTGTGTCCATGTGCGGATGATGCGCGCTTCGTTCAGCGCCGCCTCGATGGTGTTCAGGCTTGGCTGTGCCATGCGCGCACCCAGCGCCCACACCGCCTGGTGATAATCCTGCGCCTGCATCGCCCCCATCCAGCGCACGATATCGGCAGGATCGGTAAAATCGCGCGCCTCGATGCGCTGATTGACCACGCGGTGCGCGGCGATGCTCGAAAATAGGGACATCTGGGCTATCCATCGTTTTCTGTATGCCTGATTATACCCCCACCTGTCGATACCGGGATGACCACGCGCTGCCTGGATTGGTCTCATCCGGTGCTGCGTTCAGTTGAGACCCCATTTCGCGCCAGATCAACACAAGGGCTGCTTCCCGCACCAGAAAGAAGCACATCACCATGACGACGCCGAACGCGATCTGGAACGCGGCGCTGCCGCCGAACATGCTGGCGAACAATGGGAGCAAAATCGCCCCGAACGCGAACAGCGTCAGGTATGCCGCGAACTGGATGATCACATAGCCGCCGACCGCATTCAAGCGTGCCGTGCCGCGCCCCGTCGCTTCACCTGGCATCCACATGCCGATCACCGCCGCCGCCGCGAACGAGTGCATGACATCGATCCCAAATGCCATCATCAACGCCAGCCGCAGCGTGACATTGCCCAACATCGTTCCGCTTGTGTCGGGAAAGCGAAAGATCGCGTTCAGACCCAACCCCATCAGCAGCCCCAGCATGCCGATCACAACGAACGGAACGATGACCCAGAAATACAGCCGATGCGCCAAAATCCAGCTTTTACAGTAACTCACATGCAGCCCGAACCGTCCGTCCGGCGCGCTTGCAAGCACATCATACGTGCGTAAATCGTGTTCACGGGCGATCATCCCCGCCACACTGCCCGCCATCACCGCTCCGAAAATCGTGTTGACCAGCGCCAGTAAAATCGGCGCGTAGTTCAATGTCGATAAATACAAGAGCGTGATCATCGGGAACACGAAAAAGATCGCCGTCAATGGCAGCATGATCAAGACTGCAATCTGCATCACCCGACGCAGCCAGCCGTGCGCGCGTGGCAGTGCAGCACTTTCGACCATGCCAAGAAAGATCAGCCGCCGTGTCAGCGCCGTGGGGCGTTGTGGGGTGATCAGCGCGCGCAGCAATCGCCATGAAAACATCAGTTGGGCAGCAGCCCCCACGCGATTACATCCGGCGCGCCGAACACTGGGTACAAGCCATCGCTCAGGCGCGTCAAGTGTCCCGTCTCGATATTGAGCGCCAGCAGCAGCGCCGCGATATCATCATCCACGACATCGCCGCCAAACGCGAGATGCGTACTATCAGGCGACCACACCAGACGCGGTGGGTTTGGCGTATGCTGGGTTGTGGTAAAGCCGCAGTACGATCGCGTGCGCCCTGTCGCTATATCGACGACGTGTATCGTCGCTTCGCTGTCCGCATCCTGAGCGTCGTCGCCCGTTACGGGCGTCACCCAGAACGCCAGCCTGAGACCATCCGGCGACCAGCGCAGTTCGCCCACCGCCAAGCCATTGACACGCACCGCGCCGTATGCCGCGCGTAGCTGTGTCAGCGTTGTCGGCACAAGCGGATTTTCATCGGGACGTATCAACATGATCTCGCTTCCCGGTATGTCCAAATCCGCCACCGGGAGCGGCGCGACGAATGCCAGTGTGCGAGCATCCGGCGACCATGCCCGCGCATTGTAATACGCTGTGTCGCCGTTGAGGGCGATCACCCGCTCGCGGTTGGTCACATCCACCAATGCCCGCGTAAATGTGCTGCCATCGCCGGTCGGCGTCACTTGTAAGCCCCACACGCCGTTCGGCTGTACACTGCTCACCGCGCGCACATCGTAATTCCGGCGTGACTCCAGCGCGGAATTTCCTTCGTCGAAGGCATATGCGCGATGCGCTGGTGTCCATACGAAGAACGTGCCGTCACCCCACCATTCGACATCGGACGCCGAGTCGATGATCAGCCGTCGCTGCGTCCCATTTAGGCGCATCCTGTTGAATGCCTGGGTATCGCGGTTGTAATAACTAATCCAGCGCGCATCCGGCGACAGCCGACAGTTACGGTTGCATGGCGCAGTATCCGGGAGCGGATAGCGCCGCCCTGTATCGATTTCATACACCCACAGCGCCGTGCGGTCGAACGTCGTCAGAATTACCCCGCCCGGTTGAAACGTCGTCGGGCGCGCTTGAATCGCGGTGCCAGGACACACCGACTCGACTCCATTGTACTGGGCGTGTGCATCGTTCATGCCGATCAGCATGAGCGCCCACGCGAGTATGACGAACCAACGTCGATCAGCCATACAGTTTTTTGCGCCAGGTATCATCGGGTGAAGGCTTCTCCGCTCGCTCAATTTCGATCACGACCACGCGGCTCACACGCCGTGCCGATTCATCGCCGGCATCGGCAATATACAGGTGATCCCCGACAATTTCGCAATCCATCGGTCGATAAAATTCGATATTCGGCAGTCCGTCTTTCCACGCCGCCGCCGCTTTTTCTTCTTCGCCGCGCTGCACCGCGTGTACCACGTGCAGCACGCGCGTATCGTAATCATACGGCAGTCCCTCATCATCGATGGCAGTTGTCGGCAGCGCGTAGGCAAAGCGCAGGCGTCGGCAGACCACCATCCATTCTTTGCGAATCACGTCGGCTTCTGCCAGCACATAACTTTCCGCCAGTCCAAGCACGGCGGGCGCAGCGACGGGGAGTTGCAAACGCTGCGCCAGCATCACTTTTTCGGCTATCGAAATCGGCTTGACGACCGCGTCCACCCGGTCGGCTTCACGCAGACCGCGATGGCGCGCGCCGGAAAAATTCAGCCACATCGTCTGCCAGACGCGGCTCGGCTTGAGCGTTTCCGGCGATAATCGGATCGGGCTGATGGGTATGTTACTGCCGTGCTTTTCGTCACTGCTGGTCATATGACCATCCGCACCGATGATATGCTGTGCCAGCCAGGCGCCATCGCCGTACAATTCTTCCACGTATACGACTCCATCCGGCGTCACGCCCAATAATGTGCAGTCACCCGCATGCGCCAATGAAAATTCACGTTTTACACGCAATCCAAACGGCAAATTCATTGTCGAACCATCCATAATGCAAGTGTGTCCAAAAGGTTGTCAAGAACGGTTAACATTGATCGTTTCGTAAGACTGCACCTGCTATAATCGAGATCAATCATGTGGGATGCTCTGGGAACTTATTTGATGGCGATGCTCGCTTCACCCAACTTTACGACACACGATGAGTCGGCGGAAAATCATGCCGAAGGTCATCCCGATCTTGCCGCCCGCGAAGCGCTCGACATCGATCATGTCCACACCATGCCTGCGCTCCGATGCGCGCCAGTGTATTCGCTCGCTTCCGAAACGGGTATGGTCGCCGCAGTGATGATGGCGGGCGAAAGCGCGGAAACCGACGACGAACAGGATGCGCTGCGCGTCACCGATGAATCGCTGCCCCAGCGCTCCGCGCAATCCCAATTCGCGCTGGAACTGGCTGATATGAATGGCATCAAAGCCCTCATTATCGAAGATTCCGCCGAAGTTGCCGACGTCATCACGGTTATCCTGCAACGCATGGGCTTGGTCACCGCGCACGAGAGTCACGGCGTGCGTGCGTTTGAACGGTTCAACGAAATGCGTCCTCATCTGGTCATGCTCGACCTGTCACTGCCTGATATTACCGGATGGCGGGTGCTGGATGCCATCCGCGAACAGTGCGAAAACGATCAGCCTATGCCCATCGTCATCGTGCTGACTGCCTATGGCGACCCGGCAAATCGGCTGGTCGGCAAACTACAGAATGTCCATGCCTATCTGGTCAAGCCGTTCACGGCGGATGAACTCGTGCGCGTCGTGCGCGAAGCGATGAGCGTTCCACGTTAACGCGCTTTCACCTGTGACTCAGCCCGAAACGCCATCAGAATCCACGCCGACACCCATCACCATCTGGCGTGATCTGTTTGCTGCCACCGTCATCCTGACTGGCGTCACGGTCGTAGCGCTGTATCTGGCGCTGCGTTGGGTGGAATTCACCCGCGTTTTGCAGCCCACTCCCGAACCGGCGCTCCTGATCGAATCGCTGCGGCGCACCGGGCGTCCGGTGCAGGCGCTCTATCTCGTCGAGAGTGATGCCCGGTACGACGGATGGACGCCGGAACGGCTGCGTTTGGCGGGCGATTTGTGGCGCGAAATTGGCGATTGGTATGCTGCCGCCGCGTTTTGGGAACGCGCGCGCGCTTTCACGCCGGACGACCGCGCTTTGCTGAGCGATTTGGCGGAGACGTATGTACAACTGAGCGAATGGACTCGTGCCAGTGATGTGCTGGCGCTGCTGCATCAGTTGACTCCCGATGATGCTTGGGTCGCCTTTCAACTCGGTTTGATCCGCGCGTCCATCGATGCCGACTCGGAATCGCTTTTACGCATCGCCGCCCGCGAACCCGCGTATGCTGCCATCGTCGATCCGGTGCGCAGCGTGTTATCCAACCCTGAACTCTCGTCCGATCAACGCGCGCTCCAGGTCGGGATCACGCTGGCACAGCACGGGGAATGGGCATACGCCGAACTCGCGTTCGGTCAGGCAGCGCCCATCGATGCCGCGACCGAAGCACTCGCGCTCGCCTACGGCGGGTGGGCGCGCGTCATGCAGGGCAAAGACGGCAGCAGTGCTGTCCGCCGCGCGCTGGCAATTGCGCCGGACGATGCACGCTTGCACATGCTGCATGGGCTGGTGCTGCGCGAACGCGGCGATTTACAGGCGAGTTTGCTCGCCATCGAACAGGCAGTCCGCATCGATCCATCGCGCCCGGCAGCCTACGCCGAACTTGGCGTCGCGCACTGGCTGATCGGAGATCGTATCACCGCCGAATACTGGCTGCGGACTGCGCTCGATTTTTCCGAAGGCGACCCGCGTTATCACGATTTGCTCGATGCACTGCTGACCGAAGAACGCGATCTGCTCAGCGAATTAGGGATTGAACTGGAGTCGTTTTTGCAAGGGGAGTAAGCGCGCCGATGCCATCTCGTTCGCCGTTCGCCAGCGTCGTTGCCTCACAGCCGATCTTCAGGTACGAAACGCGCCGCATCGCCTGGGCGACCGACGCGGCGGCGCTCAAACGCAAAACCCGCCGCCGCATCATTATCAGCGCCGCCGTCAGTTTTTTTGGCTGGATCATGTTCGCGCTCGTCGCTGTCCTGTTCTCGTCAATTGATCCCGATCCGCTCGTGCGCCTGCTCGACCTGACCGTGACGGGCATCCTGATCCTGATCGCACTTTCGCTCGTCGAAAGCCTGTACCTCGATTTCGTCTCGATTTTCGCCGCGCTCAACAGCATCAACAGCGAAATCGTGAGCGGGCGCTGGGATTTGCTCCGTATGGCGAACATGCGTGAAGCCTATTTCACGCTCAGCAAGCATCATATCGCGCAAATCAAGGCATGGCGTGCCGCGACGAATGCTGCTGCGCTGCGCGTCGCTGCCGGCATCTGGGTTGCGCTGCTCATCGTCCTTTATGTGCTGTGGGAATGGGATCAGGCATCGCTTCGCGGCGGTTCGCTGTTCAACCCCATCACCATCGCCTTTATTCTGGCGGGTATCGTCGCGTCAGGCACGGCGATCTGTATTTTCGCCAACGAACCCTATTGGCGGATGCGCGCGATGACCGCCGTCGGCTTGTTCGTCTCTGCCCATACCCGCCATCCCACATCGTCGCCGCTCGCGGCAGTCGGCATGACACTGCTCATCTGGCTGATTCAGTTTTTCGTCCTCGCCGTTCTCATGATCGGGTTATCGGTGTTCGTGCTGCCTGTTTTTGCCATCACCAGTCTGCTGTTTGGGGCGGTTTTTGCCATCGTCCCGTTTTTCATTCCACTGCTTGCGGGTGTATGCCTGTCGGCTTTTTACAGCATCGTTCAACACTGGTGCATCCGCCGTGCTGCGCTCCGGCTCGCGCTTTTGAAAGAGTAGGGTCTGGTTCGTTGGCAGCTTAAATCACCACTCTGGCAGTCTTTGACAGCTTTTGCGTCCGTTTTTTGCCCCACCCCTACGATTCATGCCCACTCGCGTTTACAATCATGGCATGAGTTTTTTCGGCGTTGAGGGTTCAGCGTGATTCGACGCATTCTCGTCCTTTTCATCCCGGCGGTGTTCGCCGCCGGTCTTTATCTGCTCGACCGTCACACGAGCGACCAGCGTGTAATCATCACGGGAGAAGCAGGCGCCGTGCTTTACGCCGCGTCGTTTGATGCCGGGTCGCTCTTCAACGATGAATGGGAGCAGTACCAGGGTCGCCAATCCGCCGTCATCGCGGAAGACGTTATGCGTATCTCCGTCGGTTTGCCGCAGGATGGCAATTACAGCCTGACACGCTATACCTTCCGCGATTTCGACCTGCAAGTGACCGCCCGTGCCGTCGAAGGTCCGCTCGATAACGGCTATGGCGTCATCTTCCGTCTGTTCGACCGTGACAACTACTTTCTGTTCATGGTCAGCAGCGATGGCTATTACGCTGTACAGCGCGTGCTGAACGGCGCGCGCCGCGAAATCAGCACATGGATACCGACGTTTGCCGATGTCCCCGAACTCGACGGTCTGACCGTCAATCAGGGTTTGAACGCCGAAAACGAACTGCGCGTCGTCGCGCGTGGTGATACGTTCGAGTTCTATATCAACGGCGTGCGGGCGGCGCTGTGTCTTGCGAACGATCCGGCAGCGCAAAGCACATACTACGAATTTTTCGATACGCCGGAAGAACGCTGCACCGGCGGCAGCATCGTGTATTCGCTCACCGATGCCTCTATCCCGCACGGTCAGTTGGGGGTTGCCGCGCAGTCGTTCGATTTGCCCGACGGCGAACGCGCTGTCACGGTCGAGTTTTTGCACATGGTGGTGTTCAACCCATGAAGGTGTATGTACGCACGTTGGGCTGCCGCCTCAATCAGGCGGAAATCGACAGCATGGCACGTGAACTGCGCCGGCAGGGACACGAGATCGTCGAAAACGCGGCGGATGCCGATCAGGTCATCGTCAATACGTGCGCCGTCACCGAAGATGCGGTACGTTCCGGTCGCCAGTTGATCCGCCAGATCAACCGTGCCAACCCGCAAGCGAGCATCAATGTCACCGGGTGTTACGCGCAGCTCGCGCCGGATCAGATCGCCGTGCTGCCCGGCGTCGCCCGCGTGGTCGATAACATCGGTAAAGAGGCGATGGTGACGACGCTCACGGGGGTTAAACCTGCTGCGTTCGATCACGAGCCGATCATGCGCGCCGCGCCGGATGCTGTCACCCGTACCCGCGCGTTCGTCAAGGTGCAGGATGGTTGTGATAACGCCTGCACGTTCTGTGTGACCACCGTCGCGCGTGGAGCAGGGCGCAGCCGCACGTTGCGCGATGTGCTGTCCGAAGTACGCCTGCTGCGCGCGATGGGGTATCAAGAAATCGTGCTGACGGGCGTGCATCTGGGCAGCTACGGGCATGATGTAGGCGACCCGCGCGGGTTATACCACCTGATCCGCGCGATCCTGAGCGATACCGATATGCCCCGCGTGCGCGTCAGTTCGCTTGAACCGTGGGATTTGACCGCCGATTTTTTCGATTTATGGCGCAGCCCGCGATTGTGTCCCCATCTGCATCTGCCTTTGCAGAGCGGCAGCGACAGCGTCCTCCGGCGTATGTTACGCAAGACCACGCAGCGCCAGTTTCGCGCGCTGATCGAATATGCGCGGGCGGGCATCGCGGACCCGTGCATCACCACCGATGTGATCGTCGGCTTTCCCGGCGAAACCGACGATGAATTTGCCGCCAGCCAAGCCTTCATCGACGCATGCGACTTCGCTGGACTGCATGTGTTCCGTTACAGCAAGCGACCCGGCACAGCAGCAGCGCGGATGCGCCATCACGTTCCCGAAGCGGTCAAAAAAGAGCGGTCGGCGCGGCTGTTGAACCATGCCGATGCACAGGAACGCCGCTACGCCGAACGCCAGATCGGGCGCGAACATGCCGTGTTGTGGGAACAAATCGCGGGCGCGACCGATCAGGGATTCATCAACGTGGGGTATACTGGCACGTATCAGCGTGTGACCTGCGTGCATCCGCGTCCACTCACTAACCTGATCACACCGTCTCGTATCGAACGCTATGACGCCGAAAAACGCCAATCGATTGTCATACCTATCCTG
>Ga0224723_1000615_pt1 | contig 24090 bp, 20 predicted proteins | sample Balambano_FR2_Me_FD_161647 | JGI IMG/M metagenome (GOLD analysis project Ga0224723, IMG submission 161647) | Freshwater sediment microbial communities from Lake Towuti, South Sulawesi, Indonesia - Balambano_FR2_MetaG | ecosystem: Environmental > Aquatic > Freshwater > Lake > Sediment | place... | reverse complement strand
AGTCATGAATAAGTCCTCAGTGATGTATTTGCAATCAACTATGTATTAGGTTTATTAACCTATGTGAATCATTATTAAGCTTTTCCTGAGTTTTGGCAATCCCCTTTGTTGATTTTTGTTAAGAAATCCCTCAGCTTGCCCCCAGTTATCCTCAATTGACAAAATTGACAACGATCGCAACTCCAAACCCCTCAAAGTCATTCTTCCAACGATCGCAGCCTGATAGATCTGGCAATATAGATCTGGCGATAACCAAGCCACAAACACGGAAGCTTGACAAACGTGAATTCGATGAATGGGCTTTTAAGGATTCTCCGCGATGTGAAAGATCCCAAATTCCCATCTTGCCTGCGCGTCGTCCGCGCAAAACTGGGCTATCAAACTCCTGAGAAAATATGGGAATTTCCCTAGTATGCGGGTCTGCTCGCATGATCTAGAGTGCGGATTGGGGAGCGATCGCCTTTATCTTGAAGGCGATTCTGCTTCGGAGACGCTACGCGAATGCTTGGTAAGTGGTCTGTCTCAAATTGAACCGTAACGCTCTTGTCGCCAGCAGTAGCCACTGTTCTTGCAGCCAAAATACTGCTCTCGTCAAGCCTTAGGAATAGCTTCAACCTTATAACCTGGGTAATATCCATGACGAGCTTGTGAAATCGCATCGGCATCGACATCCGTACCGTAGATCCAAACTCGCTGTTGAAACTGCTCAACGTCCAGCGCTTCAATCAGCAGTATTGCCAGTGAAGCTGAAGTTAAGGTGCCATTTAATGACCCTAATTGAATTGTCTTTCACTTCACTCCCAAGCATTGCTCTTGGCTCAATCAGATTGAAATTTGGTTTGGTATCTTAATGCGGAAGTTACTCAGACGGGGCAATTTCCTTAGTCAAGCTGGCTTAAAAACTCGCATTCTTGAGTTGTTGATTATTTCAACCGCACGATGGCAAAACCCTTCCAGATGAAGAGATACTCAAAACAGCGCAGGAACAGTCCTGTATTTTAGTCACCAGAGACAGAGATTACGAGAATCTCGTTTTTGTTAGAGCGATTGGAACTGATGCTATCTATCTTCGTGTATTACCTACTACTGTCTACTGTAAATACGGTTCGCAATGAGCTTTAAAGAATTTTACAAATCTACTCTGAAGAAGAATTAGCAGGCGCATTTGTGGTTGTAGAACCAAGTGGGCATAGATTTAGAAAATTGCCTTTGTAGCAAACTGAGTAGAGCAGATAGCGTTCACCCTAAGCAGTTTACTATCTTTAAGGGGACTGAGGCAATGCAACTGAGATTGAAAAACAAGCATTCCATTCGCCCAACTGTTCTGCATTGTGTGTTCCCCTTGAGTTTGAGAAATTCCTTGAATATAGGAAATGAGTATCAAGGATTGTTTGTTTTCTGAGAGGATGACAGTATTATTTGCTTGCAGCAAAGTTTGCAGAAAGCGTGATTCTTGAGTCTGAAATAGTATGGCTAAGATGCAGGACTACCCAACTTTCCAAGTTAAAGCTCTCATATGTGCAGGGCAGGAAGCAAATCAAGAGCTTTATGCAAACGGAGAACGTGCGCTATGACCTGGCAAGCTGATTTTTATCGTCGTCCGCTCCAGGATGAAGCAGGCAATCCTTTGTGGGAACTGGTTGTTTGTCGTCTAGAGCCAATTGCAGTGAGTTGTGCTTTTTGTCCTCAACCCCTTGTCAGTTCTGGCTGGATTGTGGAGCAATTGCGCGAACTGATGGCAACAGAAAAGCCGCCCGATCGCATACAAGTGTTTCGACCGCAAGCTTTCGGTTTAATCGAAACTGCCTGTCAGATCTTAGGAATGCGCTGTGAGCCGACTCGCCGCACCCCAGAACTCAAACAAGTTTTGCAAGAACGAGCGAAAGCGTATGCCCAACTCGCTGGATACACAACTCAACCCTATGAACCTGTCAAATTAGAGCAGGCCCCTCCCGTTCCCCTCCCGGAACACCTGTGGGGAGAACAGTGGCGTTTTGCGGCGATCGCTGCCAGTGACTTAGAACAGACCTTTCGCCATCGTCCCATCCCGATCGCCTCCCTCCCTCCAGATCTGCTACCCCTCCATCTACAACTAGCATCAACCACAATCATCCCAGGAGTGGTGATCGATGGGGGGCGACAGTCAATGCAGTTAGCCCGCTGGTTACACCAGGCTCAACCCTATGCGCTACAATTCATTCCAGGTGCTCCAGATGGCTTAGTTTTAGAAGCGGGATTGAGCGATCGCTGGGTATTAGCCACTTTTGAAAACGAAGAGATGAGAGCAGCGGCACAGACCTATCAAACTCGCCAGATCGCCAGTCAAGGGTTACATTTCCTACTGGTTCAACCCGATGATTCAGGCCGCACCTACAGTGGGTTTTGGCTCTTGCAAAGAGAATCATAGCGAAAAGATGGCATTGGCTGTGAGTAAATGCTCCGGATTAAATTGTTCTCTCTGAATGTGAAACTTCCTCTAATTTTTTCAAGCACAAAGGCAACTTTTACTGTTTTCCCCTACCAGCCTAGAAGTAGGAAACGGGAGATAAAGTGTCATTCTTGATTTCTTTTATGCATCTCGAAGGTGTTTCTACGCATGTTTGCCTGGTTCTTCCGAAATCACGGTAATCAGACAATTCAATATTGCCGTAGGGCACGCACTTGACTGATATCAAATGAATATGAAGACATATAGAACTACCCATGTTGGAAAAGGGGCTTAAGCTCCTTGTTCTGTGAACTTCATAAAAAATTGGTATGAGCAGGTTAGAAGCCGATGCTACCGTTTTCACCAGAAATTCAAAAGAGCCATTTGCCGGAAAGAGGTGTGAGGATTAAATATGAAAAAATGGAGTAATTTTTTGCTGCTATTTCAAGCAATTTCTTTTCTCATTTCTGCGAAGAAAAACCATTCTAACGTCTGGACTAAATTGGGATTAATTGGCTTAGTGCCAGGATTAATGGGGTTAGAGCAATTGTCTGCAACAGCAACTGCCGCTCCTCTTATGACTACTAGTGCCAGGTTAGAAAGTATTGAATCGTCCTCATTCAAAGGTGCTGACTTAACCCCAATTTTACCATTAAAAGAAGCGATCGCTTCTGAATCATCGCTTGTCAATGATCCGTGGCTTGGACAAGACATGACCTCTCAAGTCACTTCTGTTACGCAATTATCCGATGTGCAGCCCACAGACTGGGCATTTCAAGCGTTGCAATCGTTAGTCGAACGCTATGGTTGTGTCGCTGGCTATCCCGATGGTAGTTTTCGCGGCAACCGAGCCATTACTCGCTATGAAGCGGCCGCTTTGGTTAACGCCTGTCTAGACCGTGTTAGCGAATTAGTTGATGTGAGTAATTTGGCAACTCGTGAAGATTTAGCAATTCTGCAACGGTTGCAGGAAGAATTTTCTACGGAACTGATTACACTGCGAGGTCAGGTCGATGCCTTAGAATCCCGGACGGCTGAACTGGAAGATAATCAATTTTCAACCACAACTCGATTAACTGGAGAGGCAATCTTTAGCCTCAGTGGGGCAACTGGAGGCTTTATAGGAGCCGATGAATTTGCAGCAGGGTCAGAACAGGCGATCGCGGCTGCTCTCGCCACCAGTACACAGGGAGAGGCGGGCGAAGATACTCAAATTGCTTTCAACAATCGCCTCCGTCTGAATCTCACGACTAGCTTCACTGGCAGTGATCTACTGATTACGGGATTGCAATCCTATAATTTTGAGGGCGGGTTTGGCAATCCGACTGGCAGCTTACCCGGAACCTTAGGATTGGGTGATCCCGTGTTTGGCACAGCCAGCAATGCTGCTTTGGGCGTTGCTCCCCAATTTGGTCGCACCAATCCCCAAACTCTATCAAATCGGGGAGCCAACGACTTACATCTCTACAAATTGCTCTATATCTTCCCAGCATTTGAGAATGTCACTCTGTTCGTGGGCACAAACGCTGAAGTCTCCGATGCCTTTCCCACCATTTCACCGTTTGCCAGTGACAGCCAGGGAGCCGTTTCCCGATTTGCTCAAATGAATCCCGTTCTCCGAGTTTCAGGAGGCACATCTGGCACAGGATTGGCTGCCGCAGGGGGATTCATTTGGGCGATCGCCGATGAAGTAGACTTCCGTGCCCTTTACGGTAGCGTCAATGCCAATATTCCTAACAACAATGGACTGGCGGGCGGCACACCTTTAGGAGCAGGTTTATTCAACGGCAGCTTTGTCGCGGCTACTCAACTGACCGTTCGTCCTAATGATACGCTGAACATTGGACTGAATTATGCTTACAGCTATCACCAGATTAATATTTTGGGAACAGGATTAAGTTCGTCTGATATTGGCTCAGTATTATTTTTGCCCAACGAAGCACAATTGGATGCGGTTGGAGAAAACACACTACTAGCGATCGCCAATGAAGGCATTTCTCTCAACTCCATTGGTGCTACGGTCAATTGGCAATTTGCTCCAGATGTTTCTTTCACAGCCATGGGCAGTTACATTTTCACCAATTTAGTTGATGTCGATGCATATACCAACTTCATTAGCTGGATGGCAGGACTTCATTTTACTGATATTTTGGGCAAAGGCAACTCAGCCGGATTAATTTTTGGTCAGCCGTTGAATCGCGATCGTGCTGGTGGTAGAGCATTCAATCCTGAAACCGCAGAACCCTATCATCTGGAAGGTTATTTTAACGTGAGAGTTAACGATCACATTTCTATTACCCCAGGTGCCTACGTTCTGTTTAATCCTGAAGGCTTCAGTGAAAATGAAACCACTGCTGTTGGTGTTTTAAGAACTACTTTTTCGTTCTGAGTTAAGAGCAGAGAATATTAAACTTAATCGGAAATAAGGTTTCTGAGGTTTAAAACTGTTTTGTGGCGCGGCTCAGCCGCGCCACAAAACAATTTCCGATAAAGTCTAGTTTTTGTTAGATGGATGCAATCGATATCATCCGGTTTCCGAGAGACAGGGTTATGCTCCTGCCACAACTCGTCATAGTCTGCCCGTGAAATCGTCATAGTCATGATCTTGGCGATCGCTGCTGGTTAAGAGCCTTAACCGATCCTGCTATTGGAGCAGCCATTAATCTGATTCATCGCCATCCCGATCGCGCCTGGACGGTGGAAGAGCTGGCAGAACAGGTTGGATTGGCACGCACTACCTGCTTTACCCAATTTCGTCAACTCGTCGGAGAACCACCCAGCAAATACCTAACTCGCTGGCGAATGCAGAGAGCCAGTCAGATTCTGCGACTAGAACATCTGACTGTCAATCAAGTGGCTAGCCTGGTTGGGTATGAATCAGAAGCCTCCTTCAGCAAGGCATTTAAGCAGTGGATGGGGCGATCGCCAGGAGCTTACCGACAAGCCAATACCAGACCTGTGATATCTCAAGCAGCAGCAGTTTGGCGTTTCGCCTTCAATGACTCGCAAGCAACAAACTTCGGTCGCTAGAGAGGTAGCACTATGGATATTCTACAAGCCCTATTTGCCAAAATGGGGCATTTAGCAAACCCCAACAGAAATTTCTCTTAACGCTATTTCCGACGATTTTGCTGGTGTGTGGCAAGGTCAACTTTAGCAATTTGAGCCGCTACAGTGTTATCAATCAGAGGCAAAAAACTATCAAAATCGTTATCGGTTAAGTTAATCCAATTGGCTTTAGAGTCGGGGGTGATGTGGTCGAATGGGATGTCTTCAAATGAAGTGCGATCGAACCATCTGAGCTTTGCTGCTTTCGTCTGCTCATCCTGCAACGTGAAGTAGAAGATCTTTGCCTTGCTCATCTCCATATTTTGTTGATTGGATAAGCATCAAATTCTTTGTCTTTGCTAGCAAGAGGAAGCGATCGATTTATCGCCTGGGAAATCAGTATGCGATCAAATGGATCTTTATGTTCTGCTAAATAAAACGGAAGATTGTATTGTTGAATCGTATCTTGTATTGAGATTGGAAGTAATTGTAAATCTGTTGCTAAAAATTGGGTCTCTATTTGGTTGAAATCGCAACTCAAGAAAATCTGCTGCTTCTTGAGCTTGATCCCTATTTCCCAAAAACTGGCAATACTAACAAAAATGTCGTCTGTTGCTTCAATTCTCTCTTTTACAGACAATGGAAGTTTAGGATCATCTTCTACAAGCCAAATGAAGGCATGAGTATCTAGCAAGATCGCACTCATTACATATAGTCCTTAAATTCTTCCAGAGGTTCATCAAAATTATCTGGCAAAGGTAGAACAAACGTTCCCTTCATGGAACCAGCCAAACGGCGTTTTTTAGATTTTTTCTCTCTATCATCAGGGTTTATCTCAGCATACTGACTGGCTAGAAACTCTGTATAAAGCAATACTGCCTGTTTCACAGAATCAGGCAGCTTTTCAACATTTTTCAAGATGGCAGCTTCTATTGTCATGGCTTTCTCTCCTTCTGCTTTCTGAGCGCTCAGGTTCAGCATTCCCATTTATCTTAACGTGAGTTCGATAATTGCCGTTTGAGGAGTGCGGCGCGGCGCGGCGCACTCCTCAAACGGCGGTTTTTCGTTGGGGCGGGCGCAGCCCGCCCCAACGAAAAACCGCTCGTCGAACTCACGTTATCTTAATTCTGATGGATAGATTCCGGATTTTCAAATCTGCCGCGATCGCGCTGAAGATGAGATTGATTGAGACAGCTTGGAGGTGCAATCGAACCATCTGAGCTTTGCTGCTTTCGTCTGCTCATCCTGCAACGTAAAGTAGAAGATCTTTGCCTTGCTCATGCCCACACCCGCTGAATCGAATACAGATCGAACTTGCTGTCTCCACTTACAATATCCAGTGAATAATTCATCGCTTGAGCGATTAGAATTCGATCGAATGGATCACGGTGATTTGGGAAGAGTGGCAGGTTAATATACGTTTTTGTGTCTTCTAATGCGATTGATAAAATCTCAGCGTTGATGAACTCTAGCCGAATTAAGATGTCATCAAATGATGAGGTAAGTTGAAGTTTACCCAGATTGAGCTTGATTGCAATCTCCCAGAAACTAGCAATGCTGAAAAACAAATTGGTTTTCGTTTGAATGATTGCTCTGGCTTTATCACTCAATCTGGAATCAGAGGTAATGTACCAAAGTACAGCATGGGTGTCTAAAAGTGCTGCCATATTACATGTATTCTGCTAGATCTTCTAATGGCTCATCAAAATCATCAGCTATGATGATTTGTCCTGCCATACTGCCATATCCGTAACGCTTTTCAGCCTCCTCTTCCGTCAAGCTCTGTAGATCCTGTCGTAGGTCATCCAGACTCTTCTGTTTACTTTCCTGGTGCTTCTCTAGAAGAAACTCGATATAGTGAAGCACTTCTATTTGCATTGATTCAGGCAATGCTTCAAATTTTTTTAAGATGACTGGCTGAATCATGATTTTTCCTCACCACTACCTTTTTCTAAAAGAATCGGCTGTATCATCGTGTCTTCTCCTTTTTTGTTCTGACTAAAAACATCACTGCAACTCCTGTTTGAATCCCAAACACGTTATTTTTTGTGCCAGAGATCTTTGGATTATTTCTCACATCAGACTGGGTATCAACAATATACACATAATCAAACTCGCGATCGATGCATTTGCGAAACCCATCAAAGGTTTTAGAATCAATAAACGATCGATTCGTCACAAAAGCAATCAACCCATTGTCACCGAGGCGATCGCTAGCCCATCGCAAGAAGCAGGTATACATGTCATAGACAACAATCTGATTTTGAGCCGTCCCTGCTTTGATGTAAGTGTTTTTAATCGCCTGATCAATGCTTTGATAAGGACGGTTAGAGTTGCGCTGGTTAAAGTTTTCTTGATGGGCATTGTAGGGAGGATTGCCAATGATGACGGAAATCGTTTTTTCATTACTCTCAATCATGAAACGGACAATTTCATTGGGTGTGTAGACAATTCTGAATTTGAGGATAGCTGCCCGAAAATCCCTGACTTCTGGACGTTCATAATCCACAAAGAAGTTCAGCAGGTTATCCAGTGCGTCTGCATCCTTCATGGAAACGCGAGCAACTTCCTGACTGTGCTGAATCAAGACAGCAGTTTGAGAATCTTCAAACAGAATGTTCTCGTCTGGGTAACCCTGCTCAAATTTCTTTTCAATTTCTTTGTCGAGGCGATCGTACTGGTCCTTGCTCTCCCACCAGCCATGCTCTAACCGAATCGCATCCTTGATCGTGCCATCCGGGAAAACCGTAGTATTGAACCGAGTCTTAAAGTCTAACTCTGGAATCAACAAGTAGTTGCGGGGTTTGCAGTAGTCATTAAGCAAGCGCTCAAAGGCGTTGCGAATGCTGGTTTCTTTGCGAGAACCACCATAACGAATGATTTTTTCGACTTCTGCCTGATACTGCGTCACCAGCAACCTGGACATATGCTAAGACTCCCGAAACCATGAAGCCTGTAAAGTGAGCATCAAAGCTCAGTCTTTTACTTAATTTTAGATCTGATGCATCAGCAAGCTTTCAGATTTCCAACCGGGAAGACAGCTTCATCAGTATCTCTCGTCCTCTGTCAAGGGAGTTTTGAGGGGTCACTAACCCCTCAAAACTCCCTTGAATTTAACTTTGATCTGTGGGATACCCCGCAAATTAAAATTGACAGACCGCTAGCCGATAAAATCAACGGAGGAGTCGCACGATCGCCCGTAAATCGATTAAGCTATCTGAGAACCCGCTTAACTTTACACCCTGAAAAATTACTGTGTCCCAGCATACTTCTCTGATTCCTCTTGTTGTTGTCGCTAGTCTATGGGGCGCGGTTCAACCCGCCTCGGCTCAAGCGTTGGTGCCCCATGTGTTGCAGTTGGATGGTGAACGGCTAGAGCAGCAAGGGTTGGGGCTGGCGCAAGAAGCCGCTCAACTGGCGCAATTTCAGCAATTTGAACTGGCTCTGCCCAGAGCACAATTGGCGACCCAGTTAGCCCCCAGAAATGTAGATGTCTGGTCTCTTTTGGGCAGCCTACATTTGCAACTAGAGCAATACGACGAGGGAATTGCCGCACTTCAGAGAGCCAGAACGTTGGACAGCCAGAATGCTGCGGTTCTATTTGCTTTAGGGACAGCTTACTTTCAGAAAGAGGAATACGATCGCTCGATTGAGTTTTTGCAATCGGGATTACAGATCAATCCAGAAGTACCCGGAGCGTTGTTTGATTTGGGCAATGCTTACTATAAATTAGGTCGATACGACCAAGCGATCGCCGAATATCGTAAGGCAGTTGACTTTGATGAGACGTTTTGGCCAGCCATCAACAATATTGGTTTGGTGCTGTATGAGCAGGGAGAAGTGGAAGAGGCTCTGGTGCAGTGGAGACAGGCAGTTGCTATAGATGGTGAACAGGCAGAACCGCAACTGGCGATCGCTGTTGCTTTACATACTCAAGGAGACACCACTCAAGCGATTACTTTAGGAGAAGCAGCCTTGCGGCTGGATGGCCGCTATGCCAATGTGGAGTTTTTGCGAGAGAATTTATGGGGCGATCGCCTGATGACCGATACCCAGAGCTTTTTTGCCCTGCCTAAAATCCAAGAGACGATCGCTCAAATTGGTGAAACTACTCCAACGGGCGAACAGTAAAAACTTAAGATGCTGACAGAATCCATCCAAATTGAGAAGAGCCTGGAACAATTTCTCTCGGTTCTGGCCATTGCCCTCACTGCCGGAATTCTGGCTCAAGAACTGCCGTGGTTGCGCCGCGTTCCGTATACCTTGCTGCTGGTGATCGTTGGTCTAGTGCTGGGGATTGCTGAGATCCGATTGCTGGATTTGTCGCCAGGGCTGATTCTCCTGATTTTTTTGCCGCCGCTCTTGTTTGAAGCGTCCTGGAACCTGAAGTGGAGCGCGTTAAAACGAGATCTGCTACCTATTGGACTCTATGCCACCGTTGGGGTAATTATCACGATTGTGGGTATCGCCTTTGCGCTATCCCGGTGGACTGGAATGCCGATCGCAATCGCTCTGCTGGCGGGAGCCACTTTATCCGCCACCGATCCTGTAGCGGTTACTGCCCTCTGCAAAGCATTGGGCGCACCGGAACGGCTGCGAACTTTAATCGAAGGTGAAAGCCTGTTCAATGATGGTACAGCTGTTGTTGCCTTTAGCTTATTAATGGGACTGGCACTGGGAACCGAATCGTTTGAACTGCGGCAAACGCTGATTAGATTTGTGTTGGTGGTCGGAATTGGGATTGGTTTGGGGCTATTAATTGGGTTTGGCATTTCTTATATCACTCAGCGCTTTGATGACCCACCTGTGGAACAGATTGCTACACTGGTGTCTGCCTATGGGGCTTACTTACTGGCTGAGCAACTGGGGGGATCAGGAGTGATTGCTACCGTCATCGTTGGATTAATTCTGGGGAACTTTGGCTCCCGTATTGGCATGAGTCCCCAGACCCGGATCACAGTAACAGAATTTTGGGAATCAATCGCCCTCTTCATCAACTCAATTCTCTTCCTGCTGATTGGAGCACGAGCGGCTTATGAGTCTTTGGTGCAATATTTGCCCTACACGGTTACTGCGATCGCTGCGGTGGTGATCACGCGATGGATTTACGTATTTGGCTTAACTGCGATCGTTAACCAAGCCACCTCAGCAGAAATTAATTTGCCCACTCAAACTGTCGTCTGGTGGTCTGGGCTGCGGGGTGGGGTGGCGATCGCTCTAGCCCTGAGCATTCCAGAATCCTTGCCAGAACGCAACTTACTGATCGTTGTCGTGTTTGGAGTGATCCTGTTCACCTTACTGGTGCAGGGGTTGACGATTCAAGTTTTGCTAGAAACATTTGGTTTGTTACAAAACGAAATCCAACAACGCTATCAGGAGATCCTAGCTCGGCAGATAGCCCTGAATCGGGCCTTGCAGGCTCTAGAACAAATGAGTATTCGGCCGATCCTTGATCCTGAGGTGTATCAAGAATCAACGCGAAAAGTGCAAGCCGAACTAGATCACCTGAAAGCAGAGGGCGCAGCCCTGAGGCAAGAAGAGCCAGGTTTGGCTGAATTAGGCTTAGCTCAAATGAGCGCAGAATTAACGGTGATCGAAGCCAAAACCTATCTGGAGTTATCTCGTGTTGGGTGGGTAGAGCAAGAGCTAGAACCTATCCTGCGAGAGGTTTTGCTTCAGCCCAAAGAATGATATAGATGAGTCTCTGTTGCATCCAGAGAATGATTTTGGGTTAGGGATTAGGCATTTAGATGCAAAACTATCTGCGAAGCTATTTCAAATCAGCGCTGCTTGCATAACAATGCAGTGTGGATAGCAAGGTAATTGCCAGGAGAAAGGATAGCATAGTCGCGCATTTGCTTTTTGGCGGAGTAAGAGCACCTCACTCCTGCATTTTTCCTTTTCTTGTATGATTGCCCCATAGCATCCACTACCTCGCCGCAGGAATTTGGCCATGAAGTCTGACTTGCAAGCAAACTGGTATCAGCTCTCGACCACAAAGGTCTTCGATCGCCTCGGCACCAATTCTGATACCGGATTGTCGGCTGCTGAAGTCGAAGATCGACAGCAACGATGTGGCCCTAATGTCATCACGCAGCAGGAAGGGAAAGGGCCAATCATCGTTTTTCTGGAACAATTCAATCAACCTTTGGTCTACTTGCTGCTGGCGGCAGCGGTGATCACTGCTCTGCTCCAGGATTGGGTAGAAACGTGGGTAATTATTGCTGTGGTGTTGATCAACGCTCTAATTGGGTTTGTCCAGGAGATCAAAGCAGCTAAGGCGCTGCAAGCCCTGGCCAAAGGAATGCAGAGCGATGCAACTGTGCTGCGAGACGGGCGCAAACAAAATGTGCCTGCCGAAGCATTGGTGCCTGGAGACATTGTCTTTTTGCAATCTGGCAACAAAGTACCCGCCGATTTACGTTTGCTACAAGGGCGTGATTTACAAGTCGATGAATCGGCTTTGACGGGTGAATCCTTACCCGTAGAAAAGTTTCCATCCGAAGGACTCGACCCCGATACGGTGTTGGGCGATCGCACGAATATTGTTCACTCTTCCACCTTGGTTACCTATGGCACAGGCAAGGGAATTGTTGTAGCAATCGGCGACCAGACCGAGATTGGTCGCATCAACGAATTACTTGCTTCTGCGGACGAATTGACGACTCCTCTGACGCAGCAGATCGAAAAATTTAGTTTGCAGTTGATGATTGTGATTCTGTCGTTGGGCGTTCTCGCGCTCTTTGCCGGACTGATTCGAGAATTTCCCCTCGACGAGATTTTCTTGAGCGTGGTGGCTTTAGCGGTGGGGGCGATTCCGGAAGGACTGCCCGCAGCGGTGACGATCGCCTTAGCCATTGGGGTATCGCGCATGGCCAAGCGCAACGCCATTATCCGCAAGCTACCTGCTGTGGAAACGTTGGGTAGCACCACAGTGATTTGTTCTGACAAAACCGGAACCTTGACGCAGAACGAAATGACCGTGCTGGAAATCTTTGCCAACGACAAACTGTTTGAGGTCACGGGAGTTGGGTACACCCCAGATGGTCAATTCACCTTGGAAGGCACACCCATTGATCCCCACTCCTATCCGGCATTGATGGAGTGTCTCAAAGCGGGATTGCTTTGTAACGATACTCGTTTAGTCAGACAGGGCGATGGCTGGAAAGTGGAGGGCGATCCTACCGAAGCTGGATTGCTCACTGTCGCTCATAAAGCCGGACTCGATCGCCATAATCTAGATCAGGAATTCCGCCGCCTGGATACTATCCCGTTTGAATCGGCTTATCAGTACATGGCCACGCTACATGATCCGGGGGTAGGACAATCTCATCCAGTTTACATCAAGGGTTCTGTTGAAAGTCTGTTACCCAAGTGTGTGAATCTCTTTGTTGCGCCTGGAGAGGTGGTTGAATTTAGCGACGATTATATTCACAAACTCGTGGATGTCATGGCTAGTAAGGGATTGAGGGTGTTGGCATTCGCTCGCATGGATCTGCCACCGGATGGTAAGGACATTACCCACGATATGCTTGCCCAAGGACTGACATTCGTTGGGTTACAGAGCATGATCGATCCGGCGCGACCAGAGGCGATCAATGCGGTTCGCGCTTGTCAGGCTGCGGGCATTAAAGTCAAGATGATTACTGGAGACCATGTGGGTACAGCAGCGGCGATCGGGCGCAAAATCGGATTGGCTGGAATCCAGGGTGCTTATAACCGCTCGGTCGCCATCAGCGGTAAGGAAGTGGCAGAAATCTCAGATATCGACCTCAGTGCAGTGGCAGACCGAGTGCCTGTATTTGCCAGGGTTGCTCCGGAACAAAAGTTGCGTCTGGTCAAAGCGCTGCAAGCCCGGGGGCACGTCGTGGCGATGACGGGGGATGGAGTCAATGATGGGCCAGCCCTGCGCCAAGCTGATGTGGGTGTGGCGATGGGAATTACTGGTACAGAAGTGGCTAAAGAAGCCGCAGACATGGTGTTGACCGACGACAACTTCGCTACGATCGCGGCGGCAGTGGAAGAAGGACGGGGCGTTTACGACAATATTATTAAATTCATCGTTTGGACATTACCTACCAACGCCAGTTTGGGACTGATCATCCTGGCTTCCATGTTCTTTGGAGTACCTCTGCCCGTGTTGCCCCTGCAAATCCTGTGGATCAACACCACGACGGTTGTTTTCTTAGGAACCATGCTGGCATTCGAGGGCAATGAACCGGGCTTGATGAAGCGTCCTCCTCGTCCACCCAAAACGCCCTTACTGAAGCGCTCATCGGTGCAGCGAGTTCTCTGGGTGGGTCTCTTCCTCTGTCTGGCTGCGTTTGCGGTTTATCAAGTAGAAACCCTCGACGACGAATCCGTCACTAAAGCACGGACAGCGGCGGTGAATGCGATCGTCTTTGGTGAAATTTTCTTGCTTTTTGCTTGTCGATCGCTCCGTTACAACATGTTTGAACTGGGAGTCTTTTCCAATCCTTTGTTGTGGACGGGAGTCATTATTATGGTAATCGCTCAGCTTTTGTTCACCTATGCTCCCTGGATGAACCGAATCTTCGGCACGTCTCCGATTGGCTGGCCAGAATGGTTGATTATCTTAGGCTGCTCACTGCTGCTCTACTTACTCTTTGAATTAGACAAGTGGCTGCGGCGTAAGCGGGCAGAGCGTCGAGGCAGAAGCTACTGATGTGACAGGTATCTAAAAGGTGAGCTAACGGCGACAATCAGAACCACAAAGACACAAAGGGCACAGAGTTAGAATAGGAGAAGGCAAAATTCTTAGTTCTGCCCTGGACTGGTGGGATATTAAGTTTGTCTGATTAGTTCATTTTGGATTTTGGATTTTGGCTTCAATCTAAAATCCAAAATCTAAAATCTAAAATTTTGACCCTATCTTTTATGAATCGCCTTTTACCTGCTCTGCGTGCCCTGCTCTTAGCCGCGCCTTTTGTTTTAGGCTGGGCAGGTTTGCCTGCATGGTCTCACAGCTACAGATCAATGCAACCGTTGCGAGATTTGGGACGCGATCGCCCTGACTTTTTTGATGCAGGGCAGACCCAATTGGAACAACACATTGAAGCCTTACTCCTATCTCAACGAGGGCTAAATCGTCCCGATTTTTTTGAAGAGGGACAGGAACAACTAGAACAACAAATCCAGGAACTCCAGCAGCCAGAGTCGCCTGCGTTAACCATCGAAGCCGCCACTGCTCAACAATGGCAGCCGCTGCTCTCGCGCGAAGGTGGCTTTGTAGTCTGGACTCCTCCAGGCACGTTGACCGAAGCATCCAAAGTAGTGGAGACAACCAGTGGTGACTTGAATTTTCGGGTATTGGCTAAAACCTCTGAACAGGCTCGCTTCATCGTTGCCTATTCGGAGCCGCTGGTTGCTAGTCAACTACAAAACATTGATGCCCTCTATGATGCTCTACTGGAGGCTATTCTGGCAGAAACCGAATTCGTCGTGGTATCTGAACAGCCGATCAGTTTAGAGCAAAATTCTGCCACCGCAGCATACACAGGTCGCGAGTTAACTTTGCGCCAAGCTGATGAGATGATTACCTTTCGGATATATCTAATCGAACAACGGCTTTATGTTTTAGGAGCAAGTCAGCCGTTTACTGAAACCATTCCTGAAGCTGTCTCTGGTTTTCTTGACTCATTTCAGCTCCTTCAGCACTCCGAGTAAAGTACGGGTCCATGCTCTCGATCAAAGGCGTAAGGCAATTTCTGGAAAAGCATCTCCCAGTTTTTTAGGAGGGTGGGCGGCGAAGCCGCCCACCCTCCTAAAAAACTGGGTATATTATTTCCTGGAGATCTCCTAAGTCCTATATTCTAGTGAGGAACATAAATTACATTAGGCAAAAATATAAGAATTACATTAGGCAACGGTAATTATGCTGCAACAACGTGTATTCGCGATCGCCCTCTGCGCTTCCACTGCTGGACTAACAGGTTGTAGTACGCTGCACAGCCAATTAACTGCTAGTCAAAATGCCCTTGCAGTCAACGCTGGCGGGGCGACTCAAGCCCAATTGCAAAGTTGTCAAAGACAGGTCGCCGCTGTCAAACAAGTACAAGAAAATCAGATCCAGGTGGCAGCGGGAGCATCCCAGGTTCCCGGTGGAGTGATTATTGATTGGAAGTCTACTGACGGGGCTTCTGGTTACTGTCGTGTGAATCAGGCTAATGCAGTGACCGAAGTGGTTACTGAAGTGCCCGGTCGTCCCACCAGCCCTTCCCCCAGTCCATCCCCCACTCCATCCCCCACTCCATCCCCCACTCCTACGGTCAGCCAAGCCCAATTGCAAAGCTGTCAGACCTATGTAGCCTCTCGCTATACCACTGTACCGATCGCAGGGATTCAAGTTACGCCTGATATTCTAGATGCTCAAGGCAATGCGATCGTCAATTGGCAGACGAATACGGGCGCATCAGGATTCTGTCGGGTCAATTCTAATAGCGTCGTGACTCAATTTGTCACCGAAAATCCTGGAGTCTCTCCTGCTCCTCGGCCCAGCCCAACTCCAACGCCAGCACCCAGCCCAGCACCCACGCCAGTACCCACGCCAACAATTACACCAACGACTCCGGCTCCGACTCCGGCTCCGGCTCCCACTCCCACTCCGGGACAGACTGGAGCAACTCGTGAACAACTGATCACCTGTCAGAACCAGGTTAGCGTGCGCTTAAGAACCTCTGTGCAAAATGTTCGAGTGTTTCCAGGAGCCAGTGATGGTCAGGGCAATGCCATTGTCAATTGGCTGACCGTGAATAATGCTTCGGGCTATTGCCGCATTACGACAGGCAGTGTGCTGGTGCAGTTTGTTGTAGAAAATCGCGGCGATACTGCCCAAAGCCCAATCGAAGCATTATGGTAAGCGCCATACTAGAGTAATGTGAGTATCTTTATTGCGGCAAATTACCTGTATGAACTCGGTAAATCGGCTCCCTCGCTGGCTGAACATCGGCTTGGTTTTCCCCCTCTTATTCCTCAATGGGTGGCTGCTGCTGTTGCTCTGCAACTATTTAGAACCTCTGGTGAGTACGGTTGTGGCCGCCAGTTTGATTTCATTTTTGCTGGATTACCCGATTTTGCTGCTGGGGAGACGCGGGGTGAAGCGGGGAATAGCCGTGGGTTTAGTACTCATTATGGCTGTGTTGTTATTAAGCGTGCTGATCTTGGTGCTAGGTCCGATCATCTTTCAACAGTTGGTAGAGTTGGGTAACCGGCTGCCTGCCTGGTTAGAGGATGCAGAAGTACGTTTGGCAGGTCTAAGGGAATGGGCGATCGCACAGCAACTACCGATTGAGCAATTGCCTCAGGTCAACTTAGACGGCTTACTGGTGCAAGTTACAGACCAAGTTACTCGCACGCTGAAATTATTGACCAGCCAAATTCTCAACCTGACTTTGAATACGATTGACAGCGCCATCAACATTATCATCACGTTAATTCTGACGATTTTCCTCACCCTCAACGGGGACAAGATCTGGCATGGGCTGGCCAGTTGGCTGCCCGCTCCGTGGGATGAAAAACTGGGAGCGACGCTCAGGCAAAGTTTTGAAGGATATTTTGCGGGTCAGGCGACCATGGCCTTGATTTCCAGTGTGACATTGACGATCGCCTTCTGGATTCTCCAAGTTCCCTTGGCATTGTTATTTGGTTTTGGGATCGGCTTATTTACCCTAATTCCCTATGGAGGCGTGCTAGGCATTACGATTGTCAGCGTACTAGTTAGTTTTCAAGACCTGCGGTTGGGTATCACGGCATTGGTCACATCTGCTATTTTGGGTCAAATCAATGACAACATTATTGCTCCCCGTTTACTGGGCAGCATCACGGGACTGAATCCTGTTTGGATCATTATCTCAATTATCATCGGTGCAAAGCTGGGTGGAATACTCGGCTTGCTGGTGGCTGTCCCCACCGCTAGCACCATCAAACGGGCGATCGACATCTGGCGCGAGGCGAGAGTAAACAAAGCCAGTTCTCTGACCCCAACAGCGGCCCTCAAATCCGATCCGCAACAACCGGTCAATGTCTAAAGCCAACCCAATCCCAATTCGTTTGAAACCCGGACGGGAAAAATCTCTGCTGCGTCACCATCCCTGGGTGTTTGATGGGGCGATCGCCCACGTCTCTGGTCAGCCTCAGGTGGGAGAAATCGTCAGTCTCTATAGCGCTCAGGGGCAGATGCTGGGGCTGGGGGGCTTTTCTCCCCAGTCGCAAATTCGAGTGCGGATGTGGACGTTTGATTCTAGCAGCGAAATCAATGCAAGTAGAATTCATCAGCGGTTAGAGCAGGCGATCGCAACTCGTCATCATTTCTTATCCGACCCCACCCAAACGGCTTGTCGATTGGTGGCGGCAGAGAGCGATGGTCTACCTGGGTTAATCGTCGATCGCTATGCCGATGTGTTAGTCTGCCAATTTCTTGCAGCCAGTGCAGAATGGTGGCGATCGACGATTGTTCATAGTTTGCAAACGCTTTTTCCAGGAGCCAGGTTATATGAGCGATCGGATGTAGACGTGCGGGAAAAGGAAGGACTCCCGTTGCAAATGGGAGTGTTGCACGGAACTGAGCCGCCAGACTGTTTCATCATTCGCGAAAATGCAGTGCAATACTGGGTTGATGTTCGCAATGGACACAAGACTGGCTTTTATCTCGATCAACGAGAAAACCGGGCGATCGTTGGGGAATTAGCGGCTGGTAAACGGGTGCTCAATTGCTTTTCCTACACGGGTGGCTTTTCCTTGGCGGCGTTGCAGGGCGGTGCGACGCATGTCATGAACATCGATTCATCGGCAACGATGCTTCAACTTTCTGAAAAGAATCACGATTTGAATCATTTTGCAGACGATCGCTACCAGCATTCTGCCGGAGACGTTTTTCGGGTGCTCCGACAACTGCGCGATCAGGGACAACAATTTGACCTGATTGTGCTTGATCCACCCAAATTTGTCGAATCCCAATCTCAATTGCCAAAAGCCGCACGTGGCTACAAGGATATTAATCGTCTTGCTTTCCTGCTATTACGCCCTCATGGGTTGCTGGTGACTTTTTCTTGTTCAGGCTTATTGTCGGCTGAGTTATTTCAGAAAATTGTGGCAGATGCCGCTTTAGATGCCCACCGAGAAGCTCAGATTATCCGTCGCCTGGGACAAGCCACCGACCATCCTACTCTACTGTCTTTCCCAGAAGGATTCTATTTGAAGGGGTTGGTTTGCCTGGTGACTTAGAATACGCAAGTTCGACGAGCGGTTTTTCGTTGGTGCAGGTTGCGCCCGCCCCAACGAAAAACCTTGTTTGAGGGCTGTGGCGCGTCCCACCACAACTCTCAAACGGCGATGATCGAACTCACGTTTATGCTTTAAGGGTAGCTGTAATACCATTTTGGGTGATATGTGCATGATTTCAATTGCCAGAACGGTTAGCTGGTCAAGCATTCTGCAATCCAAAATCGGAAATCTAAAATCCAAAATGGTATAAGACTCGTTGCCATGCGAAAAGTAATTGTGGGACTCATGGGACCAGGAGAAGGAGCATCTGCTGGAGACTGCCAAACTGCTTACCAGCTAGGACGACTGATTGCTCAACAGGGCTGGGTCTTGCTGACAGGAGGACGGGACACAGGAGTGATGGAGGCAGCTTGCCAGGGTGCTCAACAAGAACAGGGGTTGACCATTGGGATTTTGCCTGACAGCACTGGGACTGGAGCCTCAGCAGCCGTGGATATTACCATCCTGACCGGAATGGGGCAAGGTCGCAATATCATCAATGTGCTTTCCTCACAGGTGATTATTGCCTGTGGTATGGGGGCTGGAACTGCATCTGAGGTCTGTCTTGCTCTGAAAACCCAAAAATCTGTTGTTCTAGTCAACGCAGATCCAACCAGTCAACTGTTTTTTCAAACTCTCGCTCCAACTCAGGTGTTTGTTGCAGAGACTCCTGAACAAGCGATCGCTACTGCTCAAACAATCCTCTCTTCTCAATTCCTGTAACCTATACGACTTAAGCAGTTGGGGGATTTGTGGGGCGCGACGCGCCCCACAAATCCCCCAATCATCCCGGTAAATCCTAACCTATACCATTTTGGTTTGTGCTTGCATGATTTCAATTCCTGAAGCAGAGTTACTGTTTTGCAATCTCTGCCTCTTCGCGGTAAACGCTGAAGTGATGTTGTCTTGATTGGTTAAGTCGTCGATTTGACAGACTCAACCTTTTCCTCAGAAATAGGAAGCGTGGCTGTTGTTACTTTTGCCGTCTCAACAGGCGCTGTCGTTTCAACAGGTGAGGCTGCTTCAGCAGCAGGGGATGCAACTGAAGAGAGACCAGGTTTTTCTGGCAAACCAAGTTGTCCTCTGGCCTGGGCGATCGTATACGTTAAGCTACTCTTGCCAGCCTCCACAATTGCTTTCCCTGCTTGCGAAGCCACTTGATCTGTATTAATAGTTTGTAGTCCATTTACCCAGAGTCGGGTCTGCCGTCCCAAACCGACAGATTTTTCCCAAAACCAATCGCCTAAAACCAAGACTAAACAAATCACCAACCAGACCAACAGAACCGCCTCTTTGAGAATGCTCCAGGTCAGGTTAACCGCCTGTCTATAAGTGTCAAGAGTGCTTTGGGCAGTCAAAAGCTGCCAGAACTTATTTGCTTGAGATGAAATTTGTTGACTCATAGCAGAAGATAAATCCAATGAACTGCGAAAATTCAGTATCTTAGGATAAGGGTCACCAGGGTCAATACAAGCGATGCTTGACACAGCAAAGCTCTTAAACCGCTTTCTTAAATTGCTTTTAAGAGGATGACTCCTAGACACCTATTCAAGCATTTAAACTCTGTCTCCGTCGGCAAGTGGAATTTCTCGCAGAGAAAACTTCACTTCTCCATTGAGCTTGGTTTAACTACCAGAACAGGTGGGTTTGAGAGCAAGTCAGATCTGTTGAGTTTTGGGGCGATCGCAACAACATGGCTTTTAGATCGGTTCAACAAGTTTTTGAGTCTCTAGAGCAACAAGCCGCCTGGCAAGCTCATCAGCAGTTTCAACAATTATTGGCAAGTTGGAGTCGAGCCGTCGGGCTAGCTGTTTCTGCCCAAACCCGTCCCTTAAAAGTTCGGCAACAGGTGTTGTACGTTGCCACTTCCAGCGCTGCTTGGGCGCAAACGCTAACGTTCGAGCGCAAGCGCATTTTGGCCAAGCTGAATCCCATGTTGCCTGAACCGCTGGTCGATATTCGTTTCTCGACAGCGCAATGGAGCCGACCAGAACAATCCGACGCAGGACAATCTGAAACAACTGATGTCTGGAATCACCATCCCAGTCGGATTGCCCCTAATGCTTCTCTGATTCCTCAGCAAACGATCCAGCCACCCGAAAGCCCAACCGCCGCTTTTGAGCATTGGGCTAGGCTGGTCAAGGGGCGATCGCATCATCTCCCTCAGTGTCCCTGCTGCCACTGTCCCACACCAGAGGGCGAGTTACAACGGTGGTCAGTCTGTGCTTGCTGCGCGGCTAAACAATTTTCCCATCGCACTTAAAAGGTGTGTAAGAAAAGCTGACATGGCTATTCCTCAAGCCAACAAAAAAGTTAACCGCCTGTGAGTTGGAGGGATTCGGCAAAATAAACAAAGATTAGCTTTGCTTCTGGGTCAATTAGCTGGTCCATTGGGGTGCCATGTGCCAGACAGGGGAGGATGTTGCGAACCATTTTGGTTTGACTTTGGTCTGGGAAAAGGATTTCGGCTTCACCCTTACGGAGGATTTTTAGTTACATTTCAAACATCTTCTTGGGTGCATTCCGATTTTGCGAGTGGCGCGGGCTGCGCCCGCGCCACTCGCAAAATCGGGTTTAGAAGATGACAAAAGTGGGATGCACTCCAGCTTCCTGAAACTTAGATTGATAAAGACGATTAAGAAATTAAGCCAGGACGGTTAGCAAAAAATTGCATGTTTGTAACTATCAAAATACCGATATTCCTATTAAGAATTTTAAAACATCCTATTTCAATTAAAAAGCTGCATTCCTTTCCATCTATCTTTCTCCTTGATCCCCAAACTGTTTATAGCCAAACTTAATAGGCATAGGCAGTTTTCTGAATTGCAGTCGCTATTACAAATATGTCTAATCTTTAACAGGAATATAAAAATAATATAAATTTCATTTTTTATTTGGGATCGCTAGAAATCAAATCAGAACAAGTATTTGAGACGTTCAAACCACCAAATTCTTGAAAAAGCTGCGATGGAGAATGGATAAATATCGAACTCAGTAGATTCGCTGCCACCCCTCTTCTATGAGCACTCTGCCTTACGGTTCAGTTTCCTCTTGTCGGCACTGCCAACTCTATCGCGCAGAAGGACGACGAGGCGGCTATTGTCAACAACTTAATGTTCCTGTTCAAGGAAATTGGAAATCCTGTAGTTTGGTGATTCCACCTTTTGCTGCCCTCTGGACAGGGTCTGAGATGGGACTGCGCTCAGCAGCCATGACAACGGCTGTAAAGTTGGTAGAGTCTGAATCCCACCGGGAGTCCGAATCAATCTTGGAGGCTGCTGAGACAGCAGGAGCAATTGATGTTGCTCAGATTGATTTGGAACTGATGAGCGTTGCCCATTTATTGGCACGGTAATTTGTAGGGGCAAACCATCTGGAGTGTTCCTGCTTTGGATTATGATGGGGTGGAGAGAACATTCATTAGCTTGGTTTGTAAAGGTATGGACATTTTGACTCTAGGTTGGGTTTCGCTGTTGGTTGTGTTTACCTTTTCGATCTCACTGGTCGTCTGGGGACGGAACGGATTTTAGGATGTTCATTGGGGCACGATTCAGATGACCAATCTTGAAGCCTCTTTTTTGACGATTCTGGCAACTTTTGCTCTTGTGTTGTTGATTGTCGTAACGGGTGGCATTGGCTATTTGACTTCTGTAGAGTGGCGCGATCGCCGCCGCCGTGAGCGAGAAAAGCGGGGTCGGTGATCGACACATGAGTTTTGAGTCAGCGCGATCGATTTCCTCTGTTGAAGCTCAGGCAGCATTCCATTGGCCGGAACTACTAGCTCCGGCTGGCAATTGGGACTGTGCTAAAGCAGCGGTTGAAAATGGAGCCGATGCCATTTACTTTGGGTTAGAGCAATTTAATGCCCGCATGAGGGCAGACAATTTTACGTCTGGAGATTTACCCGCACTGATGACTTATTTACATCAGCGCGGGGTTAAGGGATATGTAACTTTCAACACACTCATCTTTACAGAGGAGTTAGCAGCAGTTGAATGTTACCTGAAGGAGATGATCCAGGCAGGGGTAGATGCTGTGATTGTGCAGGATGTAGGGTTGTGCCGCCTGATTCGTCATCTCTCTGCCGACTTCCCGATTCATGCCTCGACCCAAATGACGATTACCAGCGCAATTGGAGTAGAGTTTGCTAAATCACTGGGTTGTCAACTGGTGGTGTTGGCTCGTGAATGTTCTCTCAAGGAAATTCGCAAAATTCAGAGGCAAATCGCCGATGAGGGAGCAATCCTACCTTTGGAAGTTTTTGTACATGGGGCGTTGTGTGTTGCTTATTCGGGACAATGTTTAACGAGTGAGTCACTGGGAGGACGCTCCGCCAATCGGGGAGAATGTGCTCAGGCGTGCCGGATGACTTACAATTTGGTCGCCGATGGTCAGGAGGTTGATTTAGGCGATCGCAAATTTCTCCTCAGTCCCCAAGATTTGGCAGGGCTGGATGTATTACCTGAACTGGTGCAGGCGGGGGTCTCCTGTCTCAAGATTGAAGGCCGCCTCAAAACCCCCGAATATGTCGCCAATGTCACTCAGGTGTATCGTCAGGCACTCGATCGTCTGCGGGCAAACACTTTGACCCAGGTAACCCCAGAAGAACGCTATCGTCTGGAAATGGCTTTTTCTAGAGGACTCTATACGGGATGGTTTCAAGGCATTGACAATCAAGCATTAGTTCATGCCCGCTTTGGCAAAAAACGCGGAGCTTACTTGGGACAGGTCACCCAAATCAAAGGGGAAACGGTGACTGTGCGCTTAGCAACTCCAGTCAAGGCGGGAGATGGCATTGTCTTTGATAGCGGTCAGCCTGACCGAGAAGCAGGCGGTCGAGTTTATAGCGTGCAACAACACGGACAGGATGCCATCCTGAAATTTGGCCAGCACGATTTGAACTGGCGGCGCATTCACGTCGGCGATCGCGTCTGGAAAACCAGTGATCCAGAACTCGATCGACACCTGCGCCAGACGTACACCAGTGAGACACCCCAACATCGGCATCCCCTGCACGCTGAGGTGCAGGGGGCGATTGATACTCCCTTGACTCTAGTGCTGCGAGACGAATTAGGACATCTGGTTCGGGTTGATTCCAACCGCCTGTTAATTGCAGCCCATACTCAGCCGTTGACCACAGAACGGTTACAGGATCAATTGGGACGCTTGGGCAACACGCCATTCTTTTTATCGACGCTTGACAACCAGTTGGTTGGCTCCGTCCTGTTACCTGTGAGCGAACTCAACCGTTTGCGCCGGGAAGCCGTGGATCAACTGTTGGCAGCGCGATCGCAATCCCCCCGCTGGCACCTCAACCCCACCGCCACCTACAC
>Ga0224723_1000614_pt1 | contig 24140 bp, 26 predicted proteins | sample Balambano_FR2_Me_FD_161647 | JGI IMG/M metagenome (GOLD analysis project Ga0224723, IMG submission 161647) | Freshwater sediment microbial communities from Lake Towuti, South Sulawesi, Indonesia - Balambano_FR2_MetaG | ecosystem: Environmental > Aquatic > Freshwater > Lake > Sediment | place... | reverse complement strand
GGTTAATTTGAATGAGTAAATTTAACAAATAATTTCCATGAATAAAATTAGTGCAAGAACTTTCACTTTAGTATTCAGTGCAACATTTCTACTATCATCTTTAAGTGCGATCGCAAAAACAAATAATCCTAATAACCGAAATTTACCCGAACCAGGTTGGAGTTTATGGCGTCCCCAAGCTGAAGTTTCAAAAGCAGATTTTGATGCTGGTTTTTCTAATATTGAATTGGGTGGATATTTAGAATTTGAAAACGCTTGTGCTACTAAATCAGGTCTTCCACAAGAGAAAATTCAGTATTGGTTCAGGTTAAGTAATTCAGTGAATCGTATTGGAACAGGAACAGTAGAATATGGATGCTGGTTAAAGGGACGTTTTTTAGCCACTCATAGTAGTACAGCGATTAAATCTAGTTTAACAACTGTTCAGTGTTTACAAGTGAATTCACCTACAGGAAACGGTTTAATCATACGTGCTGAACCGACTATCAAATCAAAACAAATAGGAATAGTTGCTAACAAGCAAAAAGTCAAAGTAGAAAGTTTTCCTGTTTCCATTGTTGAAGCAGACGGTCGCAATTGGGTATCTATTTCTGCTCCTAGGAAAGGATGGATTTCTGATGGTAGTTTCGCTAGTAAGGGAAATTTAAGGTTGTGTAGAAAATAGGAGAGGATGTATGGGCGGGTTTAAATTAAGATTTCGCGTTATTCATGATACATAAATATATTCGGGTGAGGGCGGGTTTGAATCAAGATTTCGCGTCATTCATGATACCATCGCAAAACCCGCCCGTACATAAATATATCCGTGCATTTCTATATGGAATTAGTATCAGATGCTTGCTGTTTTTTCCATTCATCGGTAAGCAAACCAGAAAAACCCCAATTTTCGTCTGCGATTTCTTGAATGATAATAATGTGAACCGTGGTTCACATTTTAAAAGGGCGTCTCTATTTTTAATTACTAGAAGGCGCCTTTTTGTTAAATTGTATCTGGGTCAATATTTAATTCTCGCAGTTTAGCAGCCAATCGTTCAGCGCGTTGAGCTTCTTGTTCTGCACTTTCTTCTGGTGTTGGAACTAGCTGCCCATCTGCTGTAAAAAATCGCACTAGTCCCTGATAAATTCCCAAATATAACTCCAACTGCTGACTCCATAAATGTCCTTGAGCATTTGGTTGTAATGCTTCATACTTCCCGTCTACCAAATGGAAACCCGCAAATTCTAAATTTTCTGGGTCAAACCAAAAATAATCTGGTGTCCGGAAAGTGTCTTGGTATAGTTTTTTCTTAAAGTTTTTATCTGTATTCGCTGTTGATGGCGATAATATTTCTAGTATCAAATTTGGGTATTTACCGTCTTCTTCCCAAGTTGTCCAACTTTTTCGAGTTTTACGTTCTGTATCTAATACGACAAAAAAGTCTGGTCCTCTAAAGTCTTCATTTTTTACTTTCTTGGAACTATAATAAATTGTTAAGTTTCCAGCTGCATAGAAATCGGTTCTATTTCGCCATAACCATTTTAGACATTTGAGTAAGAGGATTATTTCCTCTAGATGCAGTTCGGTTTCCAAGGGTGGCTCATCACTATATAAATTACTTGGAGGAAGAATAACATTTTCTTCCACATCTTGAACAGTATCTTGAGGTATTCCTAATTCTTTGGCAATTGTCATAGTAATATTACCATATCTATTACTTATCTGTTTATTTTAGCGCTAGTATAGTCAATAAGCGGCGTGCATCCAGCTAAAGCTTTTCACTGCTCTATGGGTCAGCTTTCGCGCACGTACATTAGCTGCAAATTATAGCAATATCCCATCCGGGTAGAAATAAGTATTTTTAGCCTCCTATGGGGTCACTTGGTAAACACATTGATTTTGGCTAATAAGGTTTAATATGATGCCTTAATAGTCATTATCAGCCACACAAATTCCCTTACATTTTATACCGTTTGTAGCTGTACGCTGGCAATGAGGACAGAGAATTTTTTCTGCTTCTGGAGTAATATTTGTGCTAGTAGTGACTTCTGGTTTTTCTTTGTCTGTTTGGAAGTTCATCGTTTTTTATAGTGAATTTTTAACTCCCTACCTTTTTCAAATCTTGCAGAACATCTGCCGCAGATTGATAGCGATCGCTAAAATGATATTGCACCATTTTATCCAAAATCTTCGCCAAATCGTCACTAACAGACGCTAAGTAACGCCATACTACAGTACCAGTTTCTGGATTGGTTGGTAACTCTTGTGGCTGTACTCCAGTTAAAGCTTGAATTCCAATCATCCCCAAAGCGTAAATATCACTACATAAACGGGGATGACCAGCAAATTGTTCTGGTGGTGTGTAACCCCGCGTCCCAATCGCTACCGTAGCTAATTCCGTCGTTTCATCATTCAATGGTTGCATAGTTTTCACCGCACCAAAATCAATTAGTACTAACCGATTATCTACAATACTTCTAATAATATTACTAGGTTTAATATCCCGATGAATTACACGATGTTCATGGATAAACGTTAAAACTTCTAAAATTTCCTTCAGAATTTTGATTACATAAGCTTCATTCTGCTTACTATGATTCGGGGGTAATTCTTCAGTCAGTGTATGTCCTTTAATATATTGCTCAACCAAATAAAATTCTTGATTCTCTTCAAAAAATGCTAGAAGTTCAGGAATTTGATGATGTTTACCCAAAACCTCTAATATTTCTGCTTCCGTATTAAATAATCTTCTCGCAACTCGTAAAAATTTTACATCTGAACGAGCCGGCATTAATTGCTTGACTACACAACTCGGATTACCAGGACGATGGGTATCTTCTGCTACATAAGTACAACCAAACCCACCAGAAGCTAGAACAGTCATAATTCTATAGCGTCCACTTAAAAGTAAATCACCACTGGCTTTGATAGGTGTATCGACTCTGAATGAAAGTTTATTTTGGTCAGAAACACCTGTTTCCTTAAGCAGTAAATTTAATTGTTCAATTGCTTCTTGTTGTTTTTCAACTTCTAAAATTATATATTTAGTTTGCTGATTCGTTTGGTACGCCGTGTAAATCATCACAGTTGCACCAGACAAAACTAAAGCCAATGCAGGTGGTATGACGGGTATCCAACCCGCATTTATAAATATTAAATAACACACACCAACTAAACTACCCAGAGCTACACTTCCGACTAAAACCACTCTTAGAGGATATTTTAGTCGCCACGCTAATATAGCACCTACCAACGACCAACCGAATATCCAAGTATATTCACCCCAGTCAGACCAGTACCAAATTAAAGGACGATTATCTAATACCGTACTAATAAGTTGGCTTGCTATTTGTGCATGAACAAATACAGCAGGCATTTTTGGATCATGCTGAGGAGAAGAAGTATAAGGTGTGCTAAATCCTCCAGGAGGAATAGTCAGATCAGTAGTACCAACAATTACTAAACGGTCTTTAATTAATTTCGGATCTACTTGACCTTGTAAAACTTTTGTCAAACTTACTTCCGGAGCAAAATTATTCGGATTACGGTAATTTATTAATAATTGATAGCCAGCTGCATCGATATCTATATAACTTCCTGCATCAGCCGAAATACGTGTAAAAGACGTATTACCCAGCTTAAATTTATTGGGGTCATCACTCGTGTATTTAAATTTTATACCTTGACTGTCTAAATACTTGATAGCTAATAAAGCACTAAAAGAAGATTGAGTATTACATTTTTTTGTGATTTCACCAGGACCACCAAATAAAAAGTAACGACGGATAATTTCATTATCCTCGTAATCAGGAACTAAATCGCTAAAACCGATATTATCTGGAATAAAATTGGGTGGAGGGGGAATCTCTTTATCACCCATAATACTTAATTGACAAAGAGCAATAATATTCTTTTTATTTACAACATCAACAGCAAAATTCTTTTGTAGTGGTCGGTAGATATTTAAACCAATAACTCTTGGTTGATAAGACTCTAATTTCTTCAGTAATTTATTAATAGTATCATCTGGTAAAGGCCATTTCTTCAGTTCCTCTTCATCCACAGTAACTACCAATATGCGCTCATCTGGCTTTTCATATGGACGCAGTTGTATCATTTGGTCATAAGCACTTAGCTCCCAACGTTGCAACCCCTCTAGTTCCCGAACTCCCCATATCAGAGCCGTAACTCCTATACTCGTAGTTAAGATAGTAAAGAGCCAACCTTTAGGTAGCGGATACTTTGAACTTGTACTATCTTGTATTATTTCCGAAGGAACACCCTGTGTGGTAGGTGCTACCGTAACATCGTGTAGCATTTCCTGAGGATCATTGTTCCTTAGTTTAGGTGTTTCCACCTTTGGTAGTACAGATAGTAACCTAACGCGGAGTTTTTGAAAGAAACCAGTAATCACAGGTACAGTTAATAGCCCAATAAAGAGTTGATGTTAAAAATCAGGTCTACAGAGAATTAAATCTCATGTATTACTCTATATTAACTACTTAACTATAAGTTAGGATTGTTATAAATGCTATTCAATATTTTAGATTGCTATGGCGTTGCAAGACCATTTCCATCCACCACTTTCGCTACGTCGCCATTGGCACGCCTTTCACAATGCTTGGGCCACTTATATCGCATCTGATTTAAATAGTAAATTACCAGAGGGTTATTTTGCTGAACCAAATGTACAGTTTGGAATTGAAATTGATGTAGCAACTTTTGAGGAGTCACTACCAGAATTTAAATACGAAGAGGCTGTTATTCGTTTACCAATGATTCATAATAATTGGATATCCCAACCTCCAACGCAAACTTTACCCTTTGTACCTACAGAAGAAACTGTGGAAGTAAGTATTTTTAATACTGAGGGTGGCCCCATATTGGCAGCAGTAATTGAATTGGTAAGTCCTGCAAATAAAGACCGCTCTTCACATCGCAGTGCTTTTGTTTCTAAATGTGAAACTTATTTACAACAGGGAATTAGTTTGGTAATTATCGATGTAGTCACGGAACGAAAAGCAAATCTCCATAATGAATTGTTAAATCGGTTGGTAGGGGGAAATGCATTATCATTCAACAGTGAACTTTATGCTACTGCTTATCGACCCATTGAACGAGATGGACAACCTAGTCTTGATATTTGGGAAGAAAAACTAACTATTGGCTGTGTACTACCAACTCTGCCATTATGGTTACGGGGTGAAATTTGCTTACCTGTTGAATTAAACAGCATTTATGAGCGAACTTGTAAAGAACATAGAATAACAATTTCCTAGAAGTCGCTGCAAGTTATCGAATCCACTCTAACACCACACCCACACGGCTATCCTTATCTTGTCTAGAATTTTGCTTTTGAATATCTGTAGATATTCATGCATTAAGGATAAAATGAATTCCAACAAAAAAAGTGGCTCTGTAAAACAGAACCACTCTTATTTTCACAAATCTTTATAACTTACCGGACAGTACCATGAGTGGCAACAGTGTCAATCGGCTTGATCAAATACAACCGCAAAAACTGCCAACCGTTCGCTACATATAGCGGTAACTTCTGGAAAAATTGCAGAAACTTAGGAGTGTTGGAATTAGCGATCGCTGTCAATTGTTCGTTATTTTTGACACATTGCTCTAGGCGATCGTAAAATTCGGGAGTTTCCACATTTAACATTAGTGGAAACACGCGACCCGCATTTTCGTTAGTTTTTTCAATTACATAACACTCAAACTCACGAGTATTCAAACCAATAGTCTCGTAGAAACCCGTACGTTGAATATCATTTAGATACATTGTCACAAACACTGACAACAAAAAGAAGCGACACCATAACCGTGCTTTCCAGTCATTTAAAATTTCCGGTTGTGCCCGCATAATAGCATCAAAGAAATCACCGTGACGATTTTCATCCTGACACCAATTTTCAAAGAAACGGAAAATCGGGTAAATTCTATCTTCAGGATGTGCCTCTAAATGACGATAAATTGAGATGTAACGCCAATAACCAATCTTTTCTGAAAGATAAGTCGCGTAAAAGATGAATTTTGGTTTAAAAAACGTGTATTTACGGCTCTTTGTTAAAAAACCTAAATCCAACGATAAATTAAAATCAGACAACGCTTTATTTAGGAAACCAGCGTGACGAGCTTCATCCCGTGACATTAGAGCAAAACACTCAGCCAAAACAGGACTTTTATCCTTGAGACGGCGACTGAGTTCCTTGTACAATAAAAACCCAGAAAATTCCGCCGTACAAGAACGTTCTAGAAACTCAACAAACAACTTACGCTTTTCACCGTCAATATGATCCCAGGATTGTTCAAATTCAGCATCCCGAACAAAATGATGACGGTTGTAGTCAGCACGGAACTCTTCCAAGATGGCTCTCAGCTCATCTTCATTGACAGAGATATCCATCCGTGCCATCTCATCAAAGTCAGTGGTGTAGAATCGGGGTGTTAGCAGGGTTTCTTTTGCTGGGACTTTAATCCCTGGACGCAATTCCTCAAACCCTGGTTTTTGTAGGGAATCTACCATGTTCTGATTACTCTTGGTTGTTCTTATCTTGACTGCACCCGTCAAGGCGCAACTCTTGGATAATAGTTTATTTCAATACAATTTAGTTTACCAAGGTAGTGTGAGAGTACAGGTGTTATAAATATTAAGAGTTGCAACAAGCTTGTAGAGGGCGGGTTTGAAGTTAGCATTCTCGTTTGACCAAAATCTACTCACAAAACCTTCCCCAGCGATTACCCAATATTATCGGGCGGGTTTGAAGTCAGCATTCTCGTTTGACCAAAATCTACTCACAAAACCCGCCCCAGCGATTACCCAATATTAGAGGGCGGGTTTGAAGTCAGCATTCTCGTTTGACCAAAATCTACTCACAAAACCCGCCCCTACAGACCACCGTTTGGGTATTAATTTCTACCCAACCATTTTTGACCATTTAACCGAAAAACTAATCTAGATACCAACATATCTAATGTGACTTTACGCTCATCAATTAAAAATGACTCTAAAGTACTAGTGGTTTTACCTTCATGACAGGAAAACCCCTTTTTCCCTTGAATGTCTTCTTCATGAAAATACACGTTAAATTGATATAAACCATTTTGCCAACTACCTATAACTTGCCAGCATTCCTGGTTTTCTAACCCCTTAATGGGAAATCTTTGTTTGGCAAAAGTTAATTGTAAATCTGTCACCCCCTCCTGCGCGATCGCCTTTTCCAAAGCTGGGATGTAATCTTGCTGCATAAACTCCATAAAAGGTTTGTCTTCCACCGCTGGAGCTTTTTCCTTCTTGGGAGCTTTCTGTGCAGGTTTGTCTCCATCAGCTTTTGCAGCTTTCCCAGCTTTGGCTGGTTTAGCAGCATTTGGGTTATCTTCAGAGTTAACCGCTTCTGGATCTGGTGCGTTTGCACTCGGAATATTCGTTGCTTCGGGTGAGTCAGTACCGGGGACTACTACCTCTCCCGCTTGATTTTGATTGGTTTCTTCTGCCATTGTTCAGGTTAATCCTTAATATCTAGCTAAGACCCACCTTTAGGTATGCGTCATCCTAATTCTGCCACAGTTGAGCAGTTTGGGAACGTGAGTGTAGAGATGATTGAGTGGATACTTCTGGTAGAACGTCTCTCAATAATATCAGTATAATAAGTTACCTCACTATATTCATCTACCTGGATATAATGTTAGGCTGGGGTATCAAAATCTACATTTACATAAAATTGATGCCATGTCTAAATTACTATACTCAGCCTTAATTACAACTTTACTATTTACCTCTAGCCCCACATTAGCTGGAACCTGCGCTTCTAAATGCGGCCCTCGCCCAATTCAATTTACACCGGGTCAACGTATTCGGATAGCAGTGATAAATCGTACATATGGTATAGTAAATATAGAGAAATTACTGGGTACTAAGCCACTTACCTTACGCCCAGGACAGCAATTATTCTTAGAACAGGGTGATGGTACAGAGCCGAATGTGTCTTTAGTATTTTGGGATGAAAATAGTTCACCACTCAAAGCAGTAGTTTCTAAACCCGACTTTGGCACATTACGTGTAGAAATTCGTCCCGGAAATCGTGTACCAGGAGACCGTTCAGTTTATATTCTTAATGATGGTCGTGTAAATGTCTTTTAATTAGGCATTGTAGGCGGTTGGCTAATCTTCAGCTAACCGCTAACTACTAACCGCTAACTACTAACTTTAACAGTGGTCAATCAATCTTCACCAGAACCCAAGAACAATAATTTCCTGCGTATACCTAATCAACGCTGGCAAATATACCCAAAAAAAGCAGAATTGGCGCAGAAATTCGCAGAGAATTTTCATTTATCCCCAATAATTAGCCAACTTGTAATCAATCGGGGTATGGAAACTGATGAAGATGCAGAAATATTTTTAAATCCTGAGTCATTAATTTTGCCATCACCGTTGGAAGAATTTCCCGATTTGGCTATGAGTGTAGAATTACTCAAAAACGCGATCGCATCCCAAGCAAAAATCGCTATTTGTGGTGACTACGATGCTGATGGTATGACTAGTACTGCTTTACTACTACGTTGTCTACGGTGGTTAGGGGCAAAAGTAGATTACGCTATCCCTAGTCGGATGCATGAAGGTTATGGAATTAATCAGCGGATTATTCAAGAATTCCATCAAGAAGGTGTGGAATTAATTCTGACTGTAGATAATGGGATTTCAGCTTATGAACCGATAGCTTTAGCCAGACAACTTGGTGTCAAAGTAATTGTGACTGACCACCACGATATTCCTCAACAATTACCTCCAGCTGACGCGATTCTGAATCCAAAATTACTACCAGAATCTTCGCTATATCGCGGTGTTGCTGGTGTTGGTGTTGCTTATATTCTAGCTGTATGTCTAGCGCAACAAATGGAACAATCCTCCAACAGCATCATCAAATCAATGCTGGAATTATTTACACTAGGAACAATCGCAGATTTAGCACCTCTATCAGGTGTGAATCGTCGTTGGGTAAAACGGGGTTTACAACAGTTACCAAAATCTAAACTACCAGGGGTACAGGCGTTAGTTCAAATTTCTGGTGTACAAAAAAAGAATTCTAACGGTAATGGAACTCTTAAACCTGATGATATCGGCTTTCGTCTTGGACCCCGCATTAATGCTATTGGTCGTATAGGCGATCCGCAAATTGTTATAGAATTATTGACCACTGATGACATGGGGATAGCTCTGGAAAAAGCAATGCAGTGTGAGCAAACAAATACACGTCGTCAAGACTTGTGTCAGGAAATTGAAAGATGCGCGATCGCTGTGGTAGAAAGCCAATACCTCACTTCTTTACATCATGACCGCGTACTAGTAATTATCCAACCAGACTGGCATCATGGTGTGATTGGGATTGTTGCTTCTCGCTTAGTAGAACGTTATGGTGTACCAGTATTTATTGGTACTTATGAAGATGACACTCACATTCGCGGTTCTGCACGAGGAATTCCTGAGTTTAATGTCTTTGAAGCTCTGGATTATTGTCGAGATTTGTTAGGGAAATTTGGGGGACATAAAGCAGCAGGGGGATTTTCTTTACCTGTAGAAAATTTAGCAGCTGTGCAATCAAGGATGCGAGAATTTGCGAACAAATATTTAGAAATACACCACCTCAAACCGCTACTTAAAATCGATGCTCAAGTAAATCTCAATGAAATCAACCAAGAACTTTACCAACAACTTAATAGTCTGCATCCCTGCGGTATTGATAACCCAGAGCCAGTATTTTGGACGCCTGATGTGTATATACTTGAACAGCAAATCGTTGGTAAGACTCATGTCAAGTTGACTATTGCTCAGACTATTGACAATCAACAGTATAAAATTAAAGCGATCGCGTGGCGCTGGAGTGATTATTATCCCCTGCCCAAAAAAATTGACATTGCCTATAAACTCCGAGAAAATCACTTTAATGGCAATATTACAATTGAAATGGAATTAGTCGGTGTTAGACTACCTTGCCAACATCACCTACATTTTGAGACATCAACTACACAACAAAAAGTTTCTTTTGAATATCAAAAACGCCACTATACTTGCGGTATTTATCAAAATGGTGCTTTACCAGAATTAAGAATAAAGAATCCTGAAGGAAAAATTCTGGCAATCCAATCAGGACATACAACTGGCTTATTAGGACAAAATCGTGATGATGCTAAGCTGATAGATATTTCCCAACCACAGTATCACAATATTATCCAAGCAGCACTTCAGGCTCTTGGTACGTAGTAACGATACTACATACTTAATGAGTATATTTATTAATAAACTCTTGTTATAGTATTAAAACTTATATAAAAGTTTTTCTAAAGATATGCAGTCATGAAGAGAATTCCAAAAACTCAATAGTTGCTCTGCGACAAGCTCTGGTTGGAAAAAGTGAAAAAAATGTCGTCCCTCAATACATGACCATAGGCGATCGCTTTGCTTTAAATATGGTCGCCATGCTTGTAGTGCATCACCATCTATAATCAAATCATCGAAGGAACCACAAACTAATAACGGTATCGGAACAACAGCTGGTGGAACTGAAAGCCTTTTAAATAAAGAGTGAGGAGAAAGTGAGCAATATAAATCTTTTTGTAAAATACACTCCAGATTCTTAACAGTCTTGTCATCTTGATAGCCAAACAAGTTATAAACCATACTGTTGAGGATTTTTTCACCGCTTAAAGATGGACGATGGCTATAATAATGTGATTGCCAGTCAACAGCTGCATCAGCTCCCACAGCTAACAAAGTTAAAGACTTAACCATTTCTGGGTACTTATGAGCGTAAAGCAGTCCTAGCAAACCTGCACTACTATGACCAATTAGATGAAATTTTCGACCACAAGAATTGATATAGTCATTAAGCACAACAATTGCATTATCCAGAGAACTGGTACAATCCTGATTTTGAAAATACTCCCACTCTCGGATAGTTGCTTGTTTTGACAGACTGCACAGCAACGGCTTAGCAAAACATTGCAAACTAGGGCTTACATTCAGCCAAAGGACATCTTCGTGTTTACGCATAATCAAGCTTTTTGCAAAAGATACGCATTTATCTTGAGAAGTCAGCTTATCTTATAATTTATTTAATTGCAACTAATTTTTGTTAAGAAAGTAAGTCAAGGTTGTTCTTTTACAGTATTTACCCGTATGTAGGAAGTTAAAAATATTTATAAGATGATGAATATATAACTTTTTTTAAGATATGAAACAAAAAATACTAGCCTCTTTCATGATCAGCGTAACTGCGATCGCTACAAATGCACCTTCAGCAAATGCTATCTTCAGCCAACCTCGAAGAGAACCTGATCTGATCTCACCCCACGGATAAATCCGGGGGGTTCCAACTCACTGCGTGAGTTTCGTCTACCCTAGTAGGTTCCGACTCCTCAGGCGCTATTGGATTACTGGACATCCGCTCCGACCCACCAATGGTAGGTGACTTTGAACTCATCTCAGAACTCGCAGATTGATTTGATCCCTTCGGGTTCGGCAGTCCGCAATCGTGACGGGAACCGCCAAGAGTGGGGCTGGTCTCACCGACTTGCCAACCGTCCAGCAAGGATTGTTCCATCCCTAGCCAGCCATCTCTAGCTAGCTTGGAGCAAGGAAGCGAACATTCTTAGGCATTAGTGTTAGTGAATTGATAGAAGAATAACGAAGGCGTTCGCGTAGCGTGCCGGAGGCATTATAAAATCGCCAACGGCTTTGCCCCATGAATAGAATTTAGGGGCTACCTCGCCGTTGAATTATCGGTGTCTAAGGTCTGTTATCAGATACTTCAAGCCCGGATAGCTTTTATAAGTTGCCATTACGGAAAGCTAGTAAAAAAATAACTACCGGACCTGCTATCATAATCAGTCCTACAGAGACTAGCTGGAAAATAACTTCCCAATTGATACTAGCTAAAGCTTCCATTGTGCCTCCCAATTGATGTAAAAAGATAAATAATCATTTTTAGAACCCGCAATCGATCATATCCGCCGATTGCCTATTCATTTTAATTTACTTAACAAAAGTATAAGAAAATCAATATAGTTATATAATGGATGAGTAGTTTTTGTTATTGTTATCGCATAAGAACTAAATATATAATTTCTGTTTGGTCAAAATATATGTTATGTCGTCCTTGTATTAGTACTTTCTGTTGAACTGCCAAGGTATTGCATGATGGTGACAACAGTAACATTAGGTGAAATTAGAACTCCACTGGAAAACATTAGCTGGCAAACGTTTAAAAGTATGCTGGCTGATATGGGTTCAAAACGCAACACCAGACTCGCCTACGATAATGGGATAGTAGAAATCATGTCTCCACTTATGCCGCACGAAAACTCTAACCGCTTGATTGAGGTTTTCGTTGGGGTGTTGTGTGAAGAACTGAATTTGGAAATTAAACGTGCAGGTTCAATGACTTTAACACGAGATGATTTAGAAAAGGGAGGTGAACCAGATAGCAGTTACTACATTCAGAATGAATCTTTAGTTAGAGATAAGGAAAGCATAGACCTCGCTATAGATCCACCTCCAGACCTTGTGCTTGAAGTGGAATACTCCCGCTCTGCTGTAAATAAGTTAAGTCTTTATGCTGCTATGGGAATACCTGAATTCTGGCGTTATAACGGTAGTGTACTACGAGTTTACATACTTAATAATAAGCAATATTCAGAAGTTAAACTCAGTCCAACTTTTTTCCCTGTTCCAGTTACAGAAATCCCTCGTTTTATTCAAGAAACTAGAAAAACTGGGGAAATGACAATAACTCGTGCTTTTCGTGATTGGGTGAGAAGCTACAAGAAAATTTTGTAATATCTACACCAAATTCCCAACGGCGAGGTAGCCCCTCATCGTAAATCGGCAATATGCTGTATAATTTTTTTCACTGAATTTACACACGAGGGCGGGTTTGAATTAATATTTCTGGTTATATAATTTACACTGGCAAAACCCGCCCCTACATCACCCCCCTCTCCCCCTCCATAAAAAATGGCAACTTGGCAATGTGTAAAAGAATGTGGAGCTTGCTGTCATCTTGACCCGACGGAGCGTCCAGATTTAGAAGACTATTTATTACCGGAAGAACTAGAACTTTACTTGAGTATGGTGGGTGAAGACGGATGGTGCGTTAATTTTGATCACGCAACCCGAGAATGTAATATCTATGCAAATCGTCCACGTTTTTGCCGGGTAGAATCAAAAATATTTCAGGATATGTATGGTGTTGAGCCAGATGAGTTGAATGATTTTGCGATTGATTGCTGTCGTCAGCAGATAGAAGGAGTTTACGGTTCCCGTAGCTTAGAAATTCTCCGCTACGACAAAGCTGTCGGAATTTAATATAGGACTACTATTTGATTTTTGAACACAATTAGGTACTGTAGGGTGTGTTACCGCGTAAGCGTAACGCACCGAGATATGTTAGGACGGTGCGTTAGCCTTCGGCATAACACACCCTACGTATGTTTCAATAATCAAACCGGATTCCTATATGCATTATGTGATTCCCAACACACGGTTGCATTTTGTAAAAAATTCTGAGAAAATGAAAATAAAATGATAAAAATTACCGCTTGTGACACTTGATGCAGTTACAGACATCACTAACCTATCTCAACCAAGAACTCAGGAAGGTAGTAGCCGTGATTTGACTACTGAAATCGAGCCATCTGTGGCTTGTTCTAGATCAAAATCGGCAGCAATTTTTGGCACTACTTTTTTTACAATCTTTCTGGCTGAGATTGGTGACAAGACTCAGTTATCAACTCTATTAATGAGTGCAGAGTCTCATGCTCCTTGGGTAGTTTTTGCAGGTTCTGCGGCTGCATTAATAACTACAAGCTTACTTGGTGTAGTTGTAGGTAGTTGGATATCTAGTCGCTTGAGTCCCAAAACTGTAGAGAAAGCATCAGGTTTAATGTTACTTTTAATTTCCCTGATGTTGTTTTGGGATTTAATTATTACTGGTTAGTAGGGGGAGAGGGGAGTCACACTAGTGGCGTGGCAAGGCTAAAATGTTGCAATAGGAAATGGCTACAAAGGTGGCAAATGGTGCGAAAAGTAGATAAATCTAATGCACTATTTTAAGCTTGCCACGCTACAACCAACAACTAACAACTAACTAAAAACAATGGACTGGCATCTTTTAGGACTTAGTTTCATTACAGTTTTTTTATCAGAATTGGGTGATAAAAGCCAATTAGCAGCGATCGCCCTTTCTGGTCGTAGTCAATCTCGGAGTGCAGTATTTTTTGGTACAGCAGCTGCATTACTCCTGACAAGTCTGTTGGGAGCTTTAGCAGGAGGAGCAGTATCTGAGTTTATACCAACCCGACTACTCAAGGCGATCGCTGCTTTTGGTTTTCTTGTCCTCGCTATCCGGTTACTTTGGTCTAACGAGGATTCTGATTCAGAATTGCAAAATTAATTATGAATGCCAACAATTTTTTAACAACACACCACCCAACCCGAGCTTCACTACTTCTAACATCCAATAACCGCCGTGTAGTAAATTCATATTTGCTGGAGTTTCAACTGCTTGAAATAAATCCAAGTTAATTCCAATCGCTGACATTTGCGGTGTTAAGAAGTAAGTTTCAACTAAACATACAGCTAACAGCAGTACAGCTAAAATTGTATTAGCTGGACGGGAGTAAGATTGGGTATTACGAACAGCTAATACAGCAGTTAATAACAAACCAGCGGCTAACAATTCAACTCGGTTAAAATTCCAGAAGATTACGTAACCAGCAGAAGCAAAACCTGTTTGAGTCATCATGCCAGAAACATAAAGACTAGGCATAATTACCCAGTCAAGAATCAGGCTAGAACTGAGCCAGAAACCTAAAGTCAAGATGGTAATGCTTTGCCAAAGCGATCGCTTGGATTCAATGCTGTTAATAGTATTCATAATGATTGCTGAAGAATTATCTCTAGTGTCTTACTTAAGTAGTTGGTTTGACAACAAATCTCTACTATCTGTTACAAAATTTATGTTGTAACAGTTAGAGAAAATTTGATAAGAATTGTTAAAAAATCAATCTTGAAAGCTCAAGCAGAAAGGTCGAAGGGAGAATCCGTATTAATAGCTTCTAACTTCGTCAACATCTGAGGCTTGATTTTCTCATACTCTGCTTTCAATAAGTTTTTACTAATTTGAAGATCCCCACTAGAAGAAAGGGTTTGGCTCATTGTCACCCACTGTTGCAGTCGCTGACGCTGGAGTGGGGCGATAGTTGAAATTAAGATATGAGTAGAATAATTTGGTGGTTCCTGAGGAAAAAACAGTAAGCGATAGTATCCTTTTTCCCCTAATAATCGGGTGATTTCTTGACCAATACTGCTTTTAAGGTCAAGGTAATAAGGCAACCACTTAGCACCGTGTCTACGATTATAAATGACTGTAATCCAAAGTAACACTGGATGGGGACTTGTAATAAACAAAAATTGGTTGTAGCGAGTACAGACTAAGCGTTTTTGGATTTCCTCCTGTGGTAGCATCACCCATAAAGCAGGGGTCAGCTCATCTCTAAGACGAATAGGGTGAGGGAAAACGATATTAGCAATCGGTTTATTTTTGGGCCAAGAAGCTTGTTTGATAATTTCTTCGTTGGGTAAGGAAGATGATGTTACAGATTTACTTTTATCCTCAAAAGAAGCAACAACTGTGGGAGCATCAGTAGATACACTACTATCTTGTTTGATTTTTTGTATACTATATTCTTGTTCTAAATGTGTTAAAACCTTGATAATTTCACCAACATTTTGGGGGCGATCACTTGCTGTTTTAGCCAGACAACTCATTACCAAGGATTCTACTTCATCTGGTATTTTAAATTTCGCCGCAACTTCACTAAAAGGACGAGGTTGTTGATAATGATGTGCTTTATACCATGCTCCAAATGAGTGAGTTGAAACAACTATCGGCATTTGACTAGTAAGCATTTCATACATCATCACACCCAGGCTGTAAATATCAGAGCGATTATCTAATTCTTTGCCCTCCATTTGTTCTGGAGAAGAATAAGCTAGAGTACCTAGATAATAGTTAGTGCGATCGCTATCTGCCTGTAGTAATTTGGCAATACCAAAATCAAGAATTTTGACTAATTCTCCAAAACTCATATCTTGCATGACCAAGATATTGCTGGGTTTAATATCACGGTGAATAATTGGGTAAATTGAGCCATCAACAGGGATACCATCATGAGCGCACTGTAACCCCAAGCTAATTTGCCGCATAATACTAAGAAATCTCGGTAAAGATAGATGTTGCTTGCGGATAACATGGCTCAAGCTTTTTCCTTGGAGATATTCCATAACATAAAATGGAATATTATTCTCGTCTACGCCATAGTCCATGACTCGGACTATGTGAATGCTCTTTTGTCCTAACAAAGCACAAGTTTTTGCTTCTCGTTCAAAACGGTCTTGCAAACGCATTTTTTCATTTTGAATTGATAAAGCAAGAAACTTAACGGCAACGGGTACGCCTCCTAAAAGAATATCTTTAGCACGATAAACCCGTCCCATTGCTCCAGTACCAATTAGTTCTTGAAGCTGGTAGCGTTTGCTAAGTAAGCGACCAATGTTCGGGTCTGACATAGAAAGTTCGGCTCAAAAATAGTAAGTGACACCCACTTTGTCAAGTAGGCAGTAAGTGTTTAATTTATGGTGTTATGTCAAATGAACGGGATAAAAAAGTTGAGTTGAAATGACGTAAATTAAAAGATTTTTAGTTTGTAAGCACCCTAATGACAAAAGGCAAAAGTAAAAATTGAAAAGGTAAAAGAAAAAACCTTACCTGACAAGCTTTACAATTGCTTTATTTTTGTCAATTTTCACTAGCTACTGGTTGCATATAAAAATAAATGCATAGTAGCTCAGTAGATACACTGTAATATTTCGCAATCTCCCGTACTTTGATTCTTAAATTTAGTTTGCCCATTTTTGGCTCAGCTTATTAACTGAAGTGCTGGTAATGGAAGTTCAGAGTTATAAATCTTCCTTGAAGGAGCGGAAAATTTCTTCAGATTGTTCGGAAAGGTTAGGATCACCCTGGAAACTGCCGACCAGTTTACTTTGCTTGAGCCGAGCTAAGGGGTCTTCTATTTGTTTGAGTTGATGATAATAGGCGTTGATTGCGGCTAGTAAAGAAGCCTGGAAATCTTGTTGAGTAACTTCTTGAATGTACTGAAGTTTTTGCTGATAGTCTTCAGTAAGGTTAATAGGGATAGATGTCATGGGGCACTTCTCAGGTAATTTAATAATCTTATTTTACTGAATTGGGAAGGGTGGGTTTTTGTATTGGTATTTCCCGTTTCGCCCGCTTAGGAAATCGCAAAACCAGCCCACCCCCATTACCCCTTCTGACGCTCTAGAGTAACCTCCATAGTGCTAGTTAAAAAATGACCACCGAGGATACCACTAGTGAGGTGATAAGTATCATCTGAAATTCGATGTAAAGTTTCAAAACCACTACGACGGAGAGGATTCTCCTGAGGAGAGGCTACACTAACGTTTAATGCCCAGTAACGCTGGACAATAGTATCTGGCCCAATCCAACCTTCTCCTTCTAGTTGTCCTATTAAATTGTGTTGGAGTAAAAAAGAGTATTGGCGTTCGCCTTCATCTAACCGCCCCTTATATACTAAGGCGATTTCCGAGCGATCGCTAGTTGGGAATATCAACTTTGTTGCCATAGTAAACCAGTTGTCTCGATTCCAGGCTACCAAGGTCATTCCCCTGACACTAAGTGGCATCCCATCACGTTCTAACCAACTTCCCTGAAATTTCCAGCGTCCTGGTTCTAATAAAAAAGTGTGTGCCACTTTGCCTAGTCCTTGCAGTCAATCGAGTAACGCCCTACTGATTGGCGAAAAGTCTAGTATAACCAACACTTCTATGCTCGCTCAAAAACCTCCCCCAAAAGTACTTCTTTCCTCGCTCCAGTGGCTGTGGGTAAGTTACCAGGAATACCTAGTTGACGCCAGTAAGCTAGGACTGCGAAGGCGATCGCTTCTTTAAAGTCGGCGCTTAGCCCTACTTCGTCTGTGGTCATGACTGATATATCTTTCAAAAGTTCTTGTATTCGTCTTTTTAGGTAAAGATTGCGACTTCCACCACCACATAAAAGTACTCTTTGGGGCATTTGTGGTAAAAAAGTTTGGTAACTATGAACGATAGAAGCTGCTGTTAGTTCTGTAAGGGTCGCTAGTAAATCGTTGGGATTTAGTTGAAATGCTTCGGCTTCTTTTAAGCACTGATGCAAATAATTGACACCAAATAATTCCCGACCTGTCGATTTTGGTGGTGGCATTCTAAAGTATTCTTGCTGTAGCCATTGCTCTACTAATTGATAGCACGGAGTACCACTTGCAGCCCACTCTCCGTTTTGGTCGTAGGTTTTAGTGCCACCGCTTAAATGCTGTACTGCTAAATCTAATAAACTATTTCCTGGGCCTGTATCCCAGCCACGAATTTTTGTTAACCAGTCACCCATGGAAGATGGTACATAAGTAACATTACCAATACCGCCGATATTCTGAATACAACGCGCTTCTTGAGGATGACCGAGAGTATAAGCGTCAATACGGGGTACAAGAGGGGCGCCTTGTCCACCTGCAACGATATCAGCGACACGGAAATTGCTGATAGTTTTTATACCTGTGATGTTAGCAATCAAAGCACCACGACCAAGTTGCAGACTGTATCCTAGTGAGGTCTGTTTGCTTGTTCCTACTTTTGCTGGTCGATGATAAACTGTTTGACCGTGAGAACCTATTAATGCGGCTGGTTCTTGATTTGTCTGAATTTTTTGGACTGCTTGGGCAAAAGCTTGAGCGATCGCATCATCTAGTTCTGCAAATTCTGCCATTGAAAGGGCTTCTCCACCACAAACAGCCAGAATTTTCTCTCGCAGTTGAGGTGGGTAGGGATAGGTTGCACCAACTACTAACTCTACTTTGAGATCCAAATCTCTACCGGAAATATCTACCATCGCAGCATCTATACCATCTACAGATGTGCCACTCATTAAACCAATTACACGAATCATTAAAATTAAGATTTATTAATTATCTGGTAACAGTATATTCCATTACCGATTTCTATACTCCCATCTAATCTTCCGGAAGTGAACCGTTATATATATTTTTTTTATCAGTGGCAATAATATGTAAATCGACATTTTTCATCAAGCGGACTAACTTTTGCGTCAATGACCTTTTAAAAAACATTTTCCAACGGGAACGCTGACTTTCACCGATAACTATTTGGGTGATGCGGTACTTTTCCGCGACTTCGGCGATCGATTTAGCGATGTCACTACTATAAACACGGATAAACTCTCCGCCAAATTCCTTACACATCTTTTCACAAGTTTCCACGTGTAAACTTTCTTCTTTATTCAGGAAATGGTCTGGATCGGAGACAAATAAGCCGTACAAAGGAGCATTCATATAACCAGCTAATCTTGCACCTCTACGTAGTAATTGTAATGAATTGGGATAAGTGGATACACAAACTAAAACCCGCTCGTGAATATTACATGCTTGACCATTGGGAATTGAAGCAGCGGCATTTTCTTCAATATTATCTGCCAATTCCCGTAGAGCCAGTTCTCGCAAAGCAATCAAGTTGCGACGTTGGAAAAAGTTAGATAGAGATTGGTCAATTTTTTCTGGAGCGTAAATTTTACCTTCACGCAATCTTTCTTGTAGAGTTTCTGGAGTGACATCAACTACCACTACCTCATCAGCTTCTTCTAAAATACGGTCAGGAACTCGTTCTCGTACTATAATCCCCGTAATTCTAGCCACTAAATCATTGAGACTCTCCAAATGCTGAATATTCATTGTAGAGTAGACATCAATGCCGTGGGTTAAAATTAATTCTACATCTTGGTAACGTTTTTCATGGAGTGAGCCGGGGACATTCGTATGGGCTAATTCATCGATTAAGGCTAGTTGAGGCGATCGCGCAATAATCCCCATCGGATCCATTTCTGTAAGCATCAATGTTCCACGGGGAATTTGTTTACGAGGAATTATTTCTAATCCTTCGGCTTTATGTGCTGTTTCCTTACGTCCATGAGTTTCTAAAAGACCAACGACAACATCAATACCCTCTTGTTTGAGAGTATGACCTTCTTCCAGCATTTTATAGGTTTTACCTACCCCTGGTGACATTCCGATAAAAATTTTGTGTTTGCCACGTCGCGCTGGGCGGATAGAATTTGCTACACTTAAAGACTCACGATTACTATTCATTCCATTTGTTAGTTAGTAGTTGTTTTAAGAAAGGGAGTAGGGAGTAGGGAGTAGGGAGTAGGGAATGGCTTACTGTTTTATCCATTACCCTATATACTACCTACTCCGCACTCAGCACTCAGCACTCAGCACTCAGCACCCAGCACCCAGCACTCCGCACCCAGCACCCAGCACTCCGTACCCAGCACCCAGCACTCCGTACCCAGCACCCCGCACTCAGCACTCAGCACCCAGCACCCAGCACTCATTCCCGATTACGCTCCTTTAAATCGAGAGCGTAATTTAATCTCAGAACATTGACTCCGGGTTCACCAAAAATTCCTAAAAATCTACCTACGGTATACTTATCTATAAAACGTCTCATTTCATCTGGTTCCATATTACGGGCACGAGCTACCCTATCTAACTGTTCCCGTGCTGAGGAAATAGAAATGTGAGGGTCTAAACCAGAAGCTGATGTGTAAACTAAATCGGGTGATGCCAGGATATCGTTTTCTTTAAAATTATTGACTTCTTCTTCTATTCTTTTGAATAAATCTGGATTACTGGGAGCTAAATTACTTGCACCTGATATCCCTGTAGGTTTAGCTTGTTCACCTTGACTATATCTAATTGTACTGGGGCGACCTTGAAAATAACGCTCGCTTCTAAAGCGTTGACCAATTAAAGCTGAACCAATGACTTGTCCGTCAATGTTCTGCATAATACTACCATTGGCTTGATTAGGAAAGGCAATACCCACCCCTAATATTAGGAGTGGGTAAATAATAGCTGTCAGCACCCAGAAAATTAGAGTCATACGAATGGCTCTAATTATGTTTCTAACAATAGACATTACTAGGATCCTGGTGGAGAATCGAGGGCATAATTCAACTTCAGAACGTTGACTCCAGGTTCTCCAAAAATTCCTAAAAATCTTCGCTCTGTATATTTATTAATTAAAGCAGTTATCTCTTGTGGCTGCAAACCTCGTTGTTGAGCAACTCTGGCTAACTGTGCTTGGGCTGCTTCTGGGGAAATATGGGGATCTAAGCCAGAACCTGAGGTATAAACTAAGTCAGCAGGAATTAATTGGATTTGCTTGTTTTTTAGGTTCTGTGCTGATTCTGTGACTCGTTTGAGTAAATCTGAATTGCTAGGAGCAAGATTACTAGCACCTGATACACCTGTTGGTTTGGCTGTGTCTGCTTGACTATATTCTATGGTGCTAGGGCGATTAGTAAAATATCTATCGGATGTAAAAGCTTGACCAATTAAAGCTGAGCCGATAACTTGTCCTTGATTATTTGTCATGACACTACCATTAGCTTGGTAAGGAAAGATAAAACCAACTACAAGAATGAGCAATGGATAGGCGATCGCACAAATTAGCCAAAGTACAAAGGTAGTGCGAATTCCTTTACCAACACTTGATACTACAGACATGATTTAGTAACGCTCCGGTCTAAAAACAACATCAAATAAGTAAATTACAAGTGCTAAGGTGACTAATCCTAATGCACCCAATGCATATGTATGACGGGGTTCTAACTTACCTCCTGTAGCTGCATAAACACAGGGTGCAAGTAGTAAATTTAGGCACAATCCTAGGAAAATAACTAAGGGTAATTTTTGTCTTTGCCATTCGTACCAGATGTAGGAAATAGCTTCAACTACATCTGCTTTGGAGAAAAATGGTTGTAGCTTGATATATTTCATAATTGAAGCAGGGAATAGGGATTGGTTAACAATTAAATTATCGAGGAGACGACCAGATGGGTCGTCTCTACAAGCTTGTAGACTAATCTAATTACGCCAATCCGACGACGGTAATTACTAAGTCAATTAGCTTAATGGCAATAAATGGTGCAACCACACCACCCAGACCATAAATCAAAATGTTCCTTTGTAGTAATTGATTTGCTGTCAATGGTCTAAATTTCACACCAGTTAACGCTAGAGGAATCAAAGCTGGAATAATTAAAGCGTTGTAAATCAAAGCTGATAACACCGCTGAATTAGTACTAGTCAACTTCATAATGTTGAGACTTTGCAAATTCGCGGAAGCAAAAAGCACCGGAATAATGGCAAAATACTTAGCTATGTCATTGGCTATGGAAAATGTCGTTAATGCTCCCCGAGTAATTAACAATTGCTTACCTATTCCCACAATGTCAATTAATTTCGTTGGGTCAGAGTCCAAATCCACCATGTTAGCTGCTTCTTTTGCGGCTTGCGTACCAGTATTCATTGCTACGCCGACGTTAGCTTGAGCTAAAGCTGGTGCATCGTTTGTACCATCCCCAGTCATAGCCACTAGCTTACCTTCGGCTTGTTCGCGTTGAATTACAGAAATTTTATCTTCTGGTGTTGCTTCCGCAATAAAGTCATCGACTCCAGCTTCTCTAGCAATTACAGAAGCAGTTATCCGGTTGTCTCCAGTCAACATAATTGTACTTATACCCATCCGACGTAACTGGTCAAATCGTTCGCGGATACCGGGTTTAACAATATCTTTGAGATAGATAACTCCGTAGACTTCCCCATCTAAACAAACTGCTAGAGGTGTACCTCCTAGTTGAGAAACTCTTTCGTAAGCTGAATCTAATTCTGGAGTTTCTCTTCCATTACGGGAACGCACAAAACCTTTAATCGCACTAACAGCACCTTTACGGTAAGCACGTCCATTAGGTAGGTTAGTACCGCTCATCCGAGTTTTAGCACTAAATTCCACACCTTCTGCTTGATTCCGGTCAAAATCTACTTTTGCTCCTAGCTTTTCAGCCAATCGGAGGATTGATTTACCTTCTGGTGTATCATCAAAAATACTCGCACCCAAAGCAACTTCGGCGATATCCTCCATGGAATGACCGTTGATTGGGATAAATTCTTCTGCTAGACGGTTTCCTAAGGTAATTGTACCTGTTTTATCTAATATTAGGGTGTTGACATCACCACAAGCTTCTACTGCACGTCCAGAAGTTGCGATCACGTTAAACTGAGCGACTCTATCCATACCAGCAATCCCGATCGCACTTAGCAAACCACCGATTGTGGTTGGGATTAGTGCTACCAACAGAGAAATCAAAACCGCTACACTGATGGGACTACCTACATAATTGGCGATCGTTGGTAAGGTGACAATTACGAACACAAACACTAAAGTCAAAACTGCTAGTAACACCGTTAAAGCAATTTCATTTGGCGTTTTCGAGCGTTCTGCACCTTCCACTAAAGCTATCATTCTGTCGATAAAGCCTTTACCTGGGTCAGCGGTAATTCGGATAATCAATTCATCCGAGATAATCCGAGTCCCCCCTGTAACAGAACTAGAAACGTCAGAGCCTGTCTCTTTTAATACTGGTGCAGATTCCCCAGTAATTGCTGATTCGTCCACAGAAGCAACACCCATGGTTACTTCTCCGTCAGCTGGGATGATATCACCTGCTACTACATATACATTATCACCACGCTTCAAGCTTGTAGAAGGAACTTCTGTAACTGAACCGTCTTGAGCAAGTTTTTTGGCGATCGTTTCTGATTTGGTTGAGCGTAAAGCATCTGCTTGTGCTTTACCTCTTCCTTCAGCTACTGCTTCGGCAAAATTAGCGAACAGTACAGTAAAGAATAATATGGCTGTAATTAAACCATTAAAAAATCTAACATTTCCTGATACTGGACCAAATAGATTGGGGTCGATAGTTACTAATAAAGTAACTATTGTGCCAATCCAAACCAAAAACATTACCGGGTTTCTGATAGCGTGTTTAGGATTTAGCTTGACAAAAGCTTCTTTTACTGCTCTTTTGTAGAGACCTTGGGTATTAACTTTTGTCTTTTTATTAGAGTCACGTCGATTTTTGGTGCGACGACGGGGTTCAGG
>Ga0224723_1000613_pt1 | contig 24141 bp, 22 predicted proteins | sample Balambano_FR2_Me_FD_161647 | JGI IMG/M metagenome (GOLD analysis project Ga0224723, IMG submission 161647) | Freshwater sediment microbial communities from Lake Towuti, South Sulawesi, Indonesia - Balambano_FR2_MetaG | ecosystem: Environmental > Aquatic > Freshwater > Lake > Sediment | place... | reverse complement strand
AATTTTCTTGCTGAATGTAGAGATTGCCTAACGCCTCGTAAGCCTGAGCGTTGCCAGGAATGACCTGCACAAGTTCTTCGTAAATCTGCAAGGCATCATCGTAAGCTTGCCGCTGAATTTGAATGCTGCCAATGCCCAGATAAGCGTTGGCCTCACGGGGGTTGCGGGCTATAATCTCGCGATAGATTGCCAGGGCTTCGTCAAATTGGTTGTTGTTGTAAAAACTGTAAGCTAGCCCATAGCGAAACGCCAGATTGTTGGCGTCTAGAGCAATGGCCTGGCGATACGCGGCTATGGCTTCAGTGTAGTTGCCCTGCTGGATGTGCAAATAGCCAATGCCAGAGAAAATCCGCGCATTTTGCGGGTCAATTTGAGCCGCCTGCTGATAAGTTGTGATGGCTTCAGCATAGTCTTTGGCCGCAACCCGTTCTTCTCCCTGGCGCAGTAACTCGTCTAGTTGCTCTTGCTGAGCTGGGCTTAAGTTGTTGGATGAGCGGTTCTGGGCCAGCCAAAGGCTTGCAGGGGCAAAAGACGGTTCCAAGCTAGACCCCATCAGCCTCTCACCTGAATCTATGCCAGTGTTAACTGCAAACACTGGACTCACTGCCCAAGCGCTTACCAGACCTGCTATAACACTCGCAACAACGTGACTCAATTTCACAGGAAATTCTCCTTGACCGTTAAGAAGTGGTCGAGCGATCACAATTCTTAATAATAACCTGCTCCTGTCCCATGACCAAACCTTCCCTATCAACAGCACTTTGGATTGGGCTTTTGGGTCTAATTGCCCTGGGTCTGCGGGTTTGGCACTTGGGCCGGTTTAATGAACTGGTGTTCGACGAGATTTACTACGTGCCCTTTGCTCTGGGCTATCTCAACCAAACGCCTGGTTTTGACGCTCATCCACCCCTCGGCAAGTATTTGATTGCCCTGGGAATTTGGCTGGGTCAGTGGCCTGCGGCCTGGTTCCATTGGCCCAACCTCACTGTAGATGGACAGAACCTAAGCCCCATTAGCTTTCGCTGGGTGAACACTGTCTTTGGTGCTACTTTACCCATCGTCGTGGCGGCCTTGGCCTATCAACTCGGTTGGGGGGCTGATAGCCATCGTCGCTGGCGATTTTGCCTGTTGGCCGGCAGCCTGATGGTACTGGAAGGACTGACGCTGGTAGAATCACGACTCGCCTTAATCAACCTCTACTGGCTGTGGTTTGGGGTGCTGGGCCAAACCTGCTGGCTAGTTGCCAGATCGTCAAAATCCTGGTCGGCGGGCTGGCGAGTAGCAGCAGGGGCATCTTTGGGGGCCGCTATCAATGTCAAGTGGAATGGGGCTGGGTTTTGGCTGGGTCTTGTGCTGTGGGAACTAGCGGTTTCCTGGCCGGTAAAAGGTGAGTCCTCCAAGTTTCGGACCAGGTGGCCCAGGCAGACCTGGGTAGTCTATCTAGGCGTTCTGCCACTCGTTACCTACAGCCTGCTCTGGCTGCCTCACCTCAGCCTGACAGGAGAATCTTTCACCGCTGTCCACGCCAATCTCTGGCAAGCGCATCAGACCATCGGGGCAAACGATACTCCCCACCCCTATTGTTCAGCCTGGTATACCTGGCCGTTAATGCTGCGCCCCATTGCCTATTTTCATGAAGGGGTGGGCGGCACTGATGGCGGGGCGATGCTGGCTCCCTATCGGGCCTACGGCGACACAATTTTCACGATTCAAGGCATGGGCAATCCGGTACTCTGGTGGTTAGGCACTGCCTCGATACTGGCTTTGGGGTTAAGCCGGGTGAGTCAGTGGAGAGCGAGAGCAAGCCTGTCTGCCGTCGTTAGTACTTCACATTCATCTCCAGCATTATCAAATGTCACAGCCAGACTGTCTGTGGAATCTTTTATCCTCATTAATTACCTGGCCAACTGGTTGCCGTGGATACTGGTCAGCCGCTGCACATTTCTTTACCACGCGCTGGGTATGGTGGTGTTTGGCGCACTAGCCCTGGCCTGGCTTTTGGCTCGCTGGCTGGGGTCTCGCCGCCAATTTCATCGCCTTCTAGCCTGGCTTATGCTGGGAATGATCGCGCTTAGCTTTTGGTTCTGGCTGCCCTTATTTCTGGGTTCGCCCCTTTCTGCAGAAGCCCTCCAACAACGCTGGTGGTTGCCAACGTGGATTTAAGCCAGTGAAAGTGAAGAAGTGCAGTATCAAAAGCACCTCTATCACTCCACCTCACCCCCCCACTATCTACTCTCCTTTCCCCACTCCCATTAAGTACAACAGGGCCATCCGCACGGCCACTCCATTCGTCACCTGTTCACTAATCAGACTGAGCGTTAGGTCGTCCATAAGTTCAGAGCTAATTTCTACCCCACGATTCACAGGGCCGGGGTGCAAGACTTTTACAGTGGGTTGGCACAGGCGGAGACGATCTCGGGTTAGCCCAAACTCCTGGTGGTATTCCCGCAGGCTAGGTAGCAGGTGCTGAGTCATGCGCTCCTTTTGCAGGCGTAAGGTCATCACAAAGTCTGCCTCTTCTAAGGCCGGGGCCAGGCTGCTGTGCTGCTGAATATGACGGGGGATATTCAGCGGGGAGTGGCTGACAAAGGCTTGGGCAAAGCCAGAGGGTAGTAGGGTTGGTGGAGCGGCCAGATGCACGTCGGCTCCGCAGGCGGTTAAGCACCACAAGTTCGAGCGTGCCACCCTGGAGTGGAGAATATCCCCGACAATGGCGACTTTTTTACTGGCTAGCCATTGGCTGCTAGGGTGGTCTGGGTTCAGGGTCAGCGCCAGAGTAAATAAATCCAGCAGCGCCTGGGAGGGATGGGCATGGAGGCCATCGCCGCCATTGAGGACTCCGACGCCAGAGCAGAGTCGATCCATCTCAGTTGCAATGGCCTGGGGCACGCCAGCTTCCTGATGACGAATTACCATCAGGTTAGTCCCCATGGCCAGGTAGGTTTTAGCAGTATCTAAGATGGTTTCTCCCTTGGTAAGGGAAGAGGTGCCTGGGGCAAAGTTCAGCACATCTGCAGACAGGCGCTTAGCTGCTAGCTCGAAACTACTACGGGTTCGAGTAGAGGGTTCAAAGAACATGTTGGTGACTACCATACCTTGCAGCGCAGGTACCTTGCGGGTACGCCGCGACAGCACATCTCGAAAGCTAACAGCAGTTTCCACTATGGTTTCTAGCTCCGCTGCCGTAAAATCGGCCAGCGACAGCACATGTCGTCGTTCCCAGGATGCCTTGGTCATGGCTCACGGCCTCAGCCCAATTTGATGCCGTCATCACCATACCTGGAAGTGGTGCCTGAGCGCAGTTAATCTGAGCAAGGGCAACATTGGCTCCTTAGCAGAATGATGATTTGGCCAGCCCCGCAATTAGATCTCGCGATCTCGCTTCAGGGTCAGAGCCATTAAGATGGGCTGGGTACCCCGCTCTTCTTCACCCTCGGCGGGGCAGCGCTGGGTAAAGCTGCCATCGGCTGTCATATCCCAGGCTTGGCGGTTGTCGGCCAGCATAATATCAAGGATGCGTTGCAGTTCTGCGGCCAGAGCAGGATCTTCAACCGGGGTAATGGCTTCTACGCGGCGATCCAGGTTGCGGGTCATCCAGTCGGCACTGCCAATGTAGTATTCTGGCTGACCATTGTTGTGGAAAGCAAAAATCCGGGAGTGTTCCAAAAATCGACCAATCACGCTAATCACTCGAATATTGTCGCTAACGCCGGGTAGTCCAGGTCGCAGACAGCAGATGCCACGCACGATGAGATCAATCTGTACCCCGGCTTGAGACGCTTCGTAGAGCAGTTTAATGATTTTGCCGTCAACCAGGGAGTTCATCTTGGCCACGATTTTGCCCTGCTGACCATTGCGGGCATGGTCTATCTCTCGACGAATTAGGGCTTCCATACGATCTCGCAAGGTCAATGGCGCGACCAGCAGCTTGCGGTAGGCTTTCTGGCGGGAATAGCCAGTCAAAAAGTTGAACAGGTCGGTCAGATCAGCGCCCAATTCTTCTCGACAGCTCAACAGGCCCAGGTCGGTATAGAGGTTCGAGGTCTTGGGATTATAGTTTCCCGTGCCGATGTGAACGTAGCGGCGAATCTCGCGGCCTTCTTCTCGCACCACCAGCATGGTCTTGGTGTGAGTTTTGAGGCCAACAATGCCGTAGACCACATGTACGCCTGCATTTTCCAGCTTTTTCGCCCAGACAATATTGTTTTCTTCATCAAAACGAGCCTTCAGTTCCACCAAGGCCACGACCTGCTTACGATTCTCAGCAGCGGTAATCAGCGCCTTCACAATTGGTGAGTCACCGGAGGTGCGGTACAACGTCATTTTGAGCGCTAGCACATGAGGGTCGCTGGCGGCTTGAGTAATGAACTCCTCCACCGATGCCGTAAAGGATTCGTAGGGATGATGCAACAAAATATCACCCTGGCGAATTACCGCAAAAATATCGGGGGCTTGCTCAGCGTACTTATCGTCATCCATGTCGATAACGGATTTTAGTCGCCGGGGGGTGACGGCTGTCCAAGACTTGTCTTTGAGGGCTGGCAGCGGCAGCGACATAAAGTAGAAGAGATCTTTGAGATTAATCAACCCATCGATGTCATAAACTCGATCGTCAGTAACCTTGAGTTCTCGCATTAGCTGTTGCCGCAGGTCGTCAGGCATAGCCCGTTCTATCTCTAAACGACAGACAAATCCCTCCAGCCGTCGCTTGCTAATTTCTGTCTCAATGGCCAGCAGGAGATCATCAGCTTCATCTTCTAGGATTGGAAAATCCGCATCTCGGGTAATTCGAAAGATATGGCACCCGGTAATGGTCATCCCTGAAAACAGATAACTTAAGTTCTCAGAAATCACCTGTTCCACCGGTACTCCTACCCAGAGCTTAGGCTCTCCGTTGTAATGACACAGAGGCTCCGGCATACCCACGAATCGAGGCAGCTTGTTAGGAACCTTAACTCGGGCAAACTTTTCAATGCCAGTCTCTGGGTTTACCACCCGCACAGCCAGATTAAGGCTCAAGTTAGACATACGGGGGAACGGATGAGAAGGATCAACGCTCAGTGGCGTTAGCACTGGATAAATGCTCTTCTCAAAATAGTCTCTTAGGAAAAACTTCTGCTCCTCACTGAGGTCGCTGTAATTCAGCAAGTGAACCCCATGTTCTGTCAGGGCAGGCCGCAAGTCCTGCTCAAAGGTCTGATGCTGTAATCGTACTTTTTCGAGGAGATGAGACCGCATTTCCTCCAGTTGCTTCTTTGGAGAAGTCGCATCTGGAGTAGCTGGCACAACGTTGGCTTCTTCCTGCTCCATGACCGTAGAAATACGTACCATGAAGAACTCGTCCAGGTTAGAGCTGTAGATAGCCAAAAACTTTAGCCGCTCCAGCAGAGGTGTGCGTGGATCTAGCGCCTCGTGCAGCACGCGCTCATTAAACCCAAGCCAGCTCAACTCGCGATTGATATAGTACCGAGGGTCATCTAAGTTCAAGCTCTGCTCTGCAACATTGGCCATTGTCATTGCCTTTTCCCCATTCATTCCATTGTTCCGGCCGCAGCATTTTATCTGTTGAACTTGATGGTTTGGTTAAGAGAACCAAGTCTCTACCTGGGCCTGAAATCTGGCAGCCTGACGGCCTCTCTTTCCAAAAATCAGCTGTTTAAGAAAGTCCGCACGGCCTACAACGTCAGCTGTAGCTGATAAGCCATTGATAAAGTCAGCCTGATCCGCGTAGGTCGTTGCACTCTAGTGATAATCTGAATGATGGCGCTTTGGAATGTAACAGTGACATAGAAGCCGCCACCTTAGCTGATCATACGAAATAGGCGCAAGCATGGTCACCACAGCAAAGAAAACAAACGTTGGCTACATCACTCAAATTATTGGCCCGGTTGTGGACGTCAAGTTCGCGAGCGGCGAAATGCCTAAGATCTACAATGCTCTTAAAATTCAGGGCACTAACCCAGCTGGGGCTGAGGTTTCTGTAACCTGCGAGGTGCAGCAGCTCTTAGGCGACTCCCAAGTTCGAGCCGTTGCAATGAGTTCTACCGACGGCTTGATTCGTGGCATGGAAGTGTTTGATACCGGTTTCCCCATCAATGTGCCCGTGGGCGCATCAACTCTGGGGCGCATCTTCAACGTCCTGGGTGAACCCATTGATGAAAAAGGGCCTGTGAATAACGAGACTACCTCTCCGATTCACCGCTCTGCTCCCAAGCTAACTGAACTAGAAACCAAGCCAACGGTTTTTGAAACTGGGATTAAAGTCATCGATCTGCTGGCTCCTTATCGTCAGGGCGGCAAGGTTGGACTCTTTGGCGGGGCTGGCGTCGGCAAAACCGTGCTGATTCAAGAGTTGATTAACAACATTGCCAAAGAGCACGGGGGGGTGTCGGTGTTTGGTGGCGTGGGTGAGCGCACCCGCGAAGGCAACGACCTCTACAACGAGTTCATGGAGTCTGGCGTAATCAATGCTGAGGATTTGAGCCAGTCCAAAGTAGCTCTGGTGTACGGCCAAATGAATGAGCCCCCTGGTGCCCGCATGCGGGTAGGGCTGTCGGCGTTGACCATGGCCGAGTATTTCCGGGATGTTAACAAGCAGGACGTTTTGCTGTTTATCGACAACATCTTCCGGTTTGTGCAGGCTGGTTCTGAAGTATCCGCACTGCTAGGCCGGATGCCCTCTGCAGTGGGCTACCAGCCCACCCTCGGTACTGACATGGGCGACTTGCAAGAGCGCATCACCTCTACCCTGGAAGGCTCGATTACCTCCATTCAAGCCGTCTACGTACCCGCTGATGACTTGACCGACCCGGCACCTGCTACCACCTTTGCTCACCTCGACGCTACCACGGTACTCTCCCGGGCGCTGGCATCTAAGGGAATTTATCCTGCGGTAGACCCGCTAGATTCGTCCTCCACCATGCTGCAGCCCAGCGTTGTCGGCGAGGAGCACTACAAAACTGCCCGTGCTGTGCAGTCCACTCTCCAGCGCTATAAAGAACTGCAAGACATCATTGCCATTCTGGGTCTGGACGAACTGTCTGAGGATGATCGCCTCGTTGTTGCCCGCGCCCGTAAAATCGAGCGTTTTCTCTCTCAGCCTTTCTTCGTAGCTGAGGTCTTTACGGGGCTGTCTGGAAAGTATGTCTCTCTAGAAGACAACATCAAGGGCTTTAATATGATTCTCTCTGGAGAATTGGATGAAATCCCTGAGCAGTGCTTCTATCTCAAGGGAGGCATTGAGGATGTGCTAGAAGCTGCCGAAAAGCTAAAAGCCGAAAGCTAATCACGCTGCTGGGGGGACAGATGATCTTTAAACCGTCACCTGTCTCCTTTTTTATTCCACCTAATGAATTGTCATCATGGCCTTAACTGTTCGCGTTATTGCCCCAGATAAAACGGTTTGGGACTCCGAAGCAGAGGAAGTTATTCTTCCCAGCACAACGGGTCAGCTTGGCATTTTAGCTGGCCACGCTCCTCTACTAACCGCGCTGGACATTGGTGTCATGCGCGTTAGAGCTGATAAGACTTGGGTACCCATTGCCCTCATGGGCGGGTTTGCCGAAGTTGATAGTAACGAAGTCACAATCCTGGTCAATGGAGCCGAGCGGGGTGAAACCATTGACCTTGAGGTAGCTAGAGCGGCTTTCCAGGAAGCCGAAGCTCGTTTGGCAGAAGTTAACCCTGAAGATAAGCAAGAACTAATTCAGGCCCGACAGTCTATGAAGCGGGCTAGAGCAAAACTTCAGGCGGCAGAAGGCATCAAGTAGTCTCTTTAAAGGACAAGTCCATCTCTAATGCCAGAGATGGACTTGCTACATTAACGTCATGCAGGATCAGGTCAACTTTCCTTAAATTGAGAGAGCCAGGAGTTCTCCTACAGCTCACGAGCTACCAGTAAAGGTAATTTCTGGAAACCGGTCTTGAGCTTCTGTTAGCGACTTACCTTTCCCTTCTTCCTGCCAATAGTTGATAATTTCAGTAGCTTGATTCAGGATTTCGACCCGTTCCTCTTCTTCAATCCAGGGCTTACTTTCCAACTCAGTTTTCATTTGTTCCCAGGCATCATTACGCGGCCAGAAGAAGTAGGATGTCAGCGGGCTAGTGCCCTTACCCACAACCTGATCAACAGCCAGTGCTACATCATTTTCTAGCCAGAGTACTTTTAAGACAAATCTGGACAAGTAGACCTCCGCCTCAACTCAAAAAATACTACAGTCCATAATTATACCACTTCTAACGCATTACCTTAGCCTCCTTCTCTCTCTATGACAGTCTTAACTGCCCCACAAGCTATTGTGGTTTTTGATATTGATGGTGTACTGCGGGATGTCAGTAACTCCTATCGCCGTGCCCTGGCAGACACTGTTGAGCAATTTACCCAAGGCGGCTATCGTCCTTCCCCAGAAGATATTGATGGCCTCAAAGGTGAGGGGTTGTGGAACAACGATTGGGAAGGTTCTCAAGAATTAGTCTTGCGATATTTTGAACGTCAGGGTTGGTCTAGACATGAGGTGCCGCTAGTCTACGAAGATTTGGTGACGTTTTTCCAGAGCCGCTACCGGGGGCCTGATCAGACTAACCCAGATGGGTGGACAGGGTACATTACCCAGGAACCGTTGCTTGTAGAGCTTAGCTATTTTGAGCAACTAACTGAGGGGCAGATATGCTGGGGGTTTTTCAGTGGGGCTACTCGAGGCTCAGCCTGCTATGTATTGGAACGTCGTCTGAGGCTCTGTAATCCAATCCTGGTAGCGATGGAAGACGCCCCTGGGAAACCCGATCCAACAGGGCTATTCACAGTAGTTGACATGCTAACTCAGAAGTACCAGTTGCCTACCGAACTGCCCGTAGTCTATGTCGGCGATACTGTTGCCGACATGCAAACCGTTACCCAGGCCCAGACTCGACAGCCAACTCGTGCCTGGGTGGGTATTGGGGTTTTGCCGCCCCATGTGGTCAGCCAAGGCAAAACCTACAGCCAAGCCTATGGTGAAACGTTGCGCCAGGCCGGAGCAAAGGACATTCTGGATGCTGTTACTCTGCTAACGCCTGCTGTTGTCCGGCAATGGGTATAGCTTGGCACTGTTCAAGCCACTGGCGTGTGCCTCATAACAAAAAAGGGAGGTGATGTACTCACCTCCCTAAGGGGGATCTCTCAGTAGTTAGGCAGAACTGTTCAGTCCAAGGTTGGACGCAGGTTAATGCGCGGCTATTGACTTGCGGCGTAGTGTTGTGAACCCGCCTACTCCCAGCACCAGGAGGCTTAAAATGGCTGAAGGCTCGGGTACGTCTTCGCTAGGACGACCTTGCTGCGCTCCCCGAACGGCAAAGACTACATCGTTATAGTCAAGGTCGCCGCCACCAATGATGTCTTCAAAGCCTAAGATTATCCAATCATTATGCTGGAAAGCAACGACGTGTTGGAGACCATCTACGTTTTTAGAAGCATCGCCACCTAAGGTTCTACGAGCAACTTCTTGTTCATACTTCTCGATGGCTTTGGGCTTTGCGTTAGCCTTGGGCTTGGCCAGGTTAAATCCATCAGAAACGATAGAAAAGTCGAGTTGTGTAGGGCCGCTAAATTTACCCAAGCTTACCCCTTGCCCTAAAACCAGTGGGCCATCGCTGTTGGATAAAATGCTTTCGGCAGATGAAACATCTTCAAAAATCATGTCTGATTTTACTAGGTTCCCTGCGTCATCAGTGGCTGTGTATAAAAGCTGGTTTCTATAGCCTGCTCCTTCATTGATGAAATAGACTTCTACAGGATCAACCCCATTCCAAAACAGCTTGCTGGCATCTAGTTGATATTGACTCAAAAAGGATGAAGACAGGGCATTTCTTTCACCCTTAACTAATTTTTTAACAGCACTCAGTGTTTCTGATGACTCTAGTTGCTTCATAGATTTGAGGTTCTCAAACCCCAAGTCGTTAGCAAATTCTTTAGGGGTAAGGCTGGCGCTTGGAAGAGCGGCGCTGACCGGTAGTGAAGCCACAGCACTGATTGAGAGCGCTGCTACAGCAGCGACTCCAACTTCAAACAAGTGACGATTGATAATCATAGATTTGTCCTTCGTGACTGAGATGGATAACTTCCGAAAAGTACCTAATATTCTTGTCAGGCTATCTAACGTGGGCACTAGCACAGAACGTGTTGCGATTTGAAGATCAAGGCTCTGACAAGACTCCTTCGCACTGTTCTAATCTACTGATAGAGGATTCTAAACAGCCTGAGTGAATGCCACAGCTCTGAGGTGTTGTTTCAATGAACTTACTATAAATTGAGTTAGAGAAGTTGCGGCAATCACGGAAATTATCTCCGTGGTTTCCTTGGTCAGCCGCGTAAGCGGCCTGGTTAGAGATTGGTTGAGAGTGCAGAACCTAGCATGTGCTGAGTTGGATACCTAATGCAGATCAAAGAATGCTGAGTCAGGTATGGTGTAGGTATCTTAATGGGGCCGCTGCTAAAGCCAATGTTTTCTCAACCCACCCGCAAGCGCTTTGGCCAGCACTGGCTAAGGGACGAAACAATCCTTCAAGCCATTCTGGAAGCCGCAGCGGTAACTCGACAAGACTGCGTTTTGGAAATCGGCCCTGGTACTGGAGCCTTGACTCAAGGATTGTTGTCTCTGGCCAAAGCCGTAATTGCCATTGAAATAGATCGAGATCTGTGCCGCAAGCTAGCCCAGCAGTTTGCGGAGTATGACAACTTTCACCTGGTGCAAAGCGATATTTTGCAGTTAGATTTAGCCGCGCTTCAGACAGAGCAGTCCACTTCGCCTGGGCTTCCTAATAAGGTAGTGGCCAATATTCCCTATTACATTACCGGGCCAATTTTAGAGAAGCTATTAGGAACTATCGCAGCTCCTAACCCCCATCCTTATCAGACTATTGTACTGCTAGTGCAGAAAGAAGTGGCTGAGCGGCTCTATGCTAAGCCTGGGTCTAGAGCTTTTGGGGCACTGTCAGTTCGGGTGCAATATCTGGCTGATTGTGAACTGGTTTGCTTGGTACCGGCTAGTTCCTTCCAGCCACCCCCCAAAGTCGATTCAGCTGTGGTGCAACTAACGCCCCGAAGCCTGACTGTGGCTGCAGATAATCTTGCCCAACTTGAGCACCTGGTCAAGCTGGGGTTTGCTAGCAAGCGCAAAATGTTGCGAAATAACTTGAAGGGTGTTTTGGATCGTAATGATCTGGCTATGCTGATGTCAGAACTTGCCATTGCTGAAACTGCTCGGGCCGAGGATTTGAGCGTGGAGCAATGGGTGTCTTTAAGTAATCAACTGGGCCATTTCTAAAAACTGCCATGACTCCTCCAAGCAGTAACGACTCCAATCGTAAAAAGTCTTCAGTGGAGAAGGCTATGATTTCCCTGGATGCAGGTACCTTGGTACTGATTATCTGTTTGCTTATTCTGTTGCCGTTGCTAGTTACTGGCTTCATTTCCCAGTAAAGGGAGCGCTACAATCCTGTAGCAGTCCTTTAAATTTTCCATGCGCTTGTACTCGTTGTTGGCCGCTGCAAAAATCAACTTATATCTGGAGATTGTGGGTAGTCGTCCCGATGGCTTCCATGAACTGATTATGGTGATGCAAAGTGTTAGCTTGGCTGACCGAGTAACAGTGCGCAGCATTGGTGTAGACGAAATTCGGGTACGGTGCAATCACCCCTTAGTGCCTGCTGACCAGAGCAATCTGGCCTATAGAGCCGCCGCACTAATAACCAAAAAATTTCCAGGGGTAATGGCCAAACTGGGTGGGGTTGAAATTACCTTGGAAAAACAAATTCCGGTTGGGGCTGGGCTGGCCGGCGGTTCAGGGAACGCCGCTTCGGTGCTGGTGGGTTTGGATTTGCTGTGGCAGCTTGGGCTAACCCAAGGTGAACTACAGGAGTTGGGGGCAGAACTGGGGTCAGATGTGCCCTTTTGCATCAGCGGTGGTACAGCCATAGCCACTGGGCGGGGTGAACGCTTGGATCCTCTCCAGGGAGTCGATACCCTCCATGTGGTGCTGGCTAAGTATGAGTCGGAACTGGTTTCAACCCCTTGGGCTTATCAAACCTACCGAGCGGAGTTTGGCGATACCTATCGTGCTGACACAACCGAGTTTGAGGCCCGCCGATCGCAGGTACGCTCTGGGACTATGGTATCGGCCCTAGCTCAGCATGATGGCGCAGCGATTGGTCAGCATCTTGCCAATGACCTCGAAAAAGTTGTATTGCCTGCCCATCCCAAAACGGCTGAATTAAAGGCCGTGATGACGACTTTAGGTGGACTAGGCACGTTGATGTCTGGTTCTGGCCCAACCGTGTTTACTCTGGTAGATACACTGGCAGAGGCAGAAGCCATCGCCCAACAACTCAAAGTCAAAATTCCTAATCCTGACCTGGGCGTGTGGACAGCCCGATTCGTGCCAACTGGCGTACAACTGGTGCCTTGAGCCTTTTCCCTTAACCCATTGGAGGTAGTGATGAGCGAAGAAACTCCATCTCAAAATGACACGGCTACTATCCCTTTAGGCAAAATTTTGAAGTGCTTTAGCGGCGCGTTCATGGCCGGTACTATTGCATGGTTGGCCTATCGATTGACAGGGGCGATCGCTGCTACCTTTGCAGCTAAACCGGTTCTTTCAGACAATCCAGCTGTGGTGAATATTGCCTCAGCAGTCCGCACATTGGTGGTGGGCATGGTTGCGCTTGGCGCAGGGGTGTTTGGCATCGCAGGGCTGGGGTTGTTTCTACTTGGGTTACAACTTGCTTTTCAACGGATGACCCAAAAGCCGGTAGGTTAACTGTTTCTCACCCTTACTAACCATTAGGATAAGAATAGATGGCAGTCTTTTTAGAGCGAAAAAACATATCAACATGGTGGCTCAAAAGCTAGAACAACTCAGGACTTTATTCGCTGAGATGGATCGGGTCTTGATTGCCTACTCAGGCGGCATTGACAGCACCTTAGTGGCTAAGGTGGCCTATGACGTATTAGGTTCTGCGGCTTTGGCCGTGACAGCTAATTCTCCCTCGCTAATGCCGGAAGACTTGGAAGATGCCAAAGTGCAAGCGGCCACCATTGGGATTGCCCATGAGGTGGTCCAAACCCAGGAGCTAAACAACCCCAACTACGCCAGCAACCCGGTGAATCGGTGTTATTTCTGCAAGAGCGAACTCCATGACACCCTTCGCCCACTGGCACTAGAGCGCGGCTATCCCTGCGTAGTAGACGGCGTTAATGCTGACGACCTAGGGGATTATCGACCTGGTATTCAGGCGGCCAAGGAACGGCGAGCGAGATCGCCCTTGGCAGAGTTGGGCATTACCAAGTTCGACGTGCGAGAACTCTCTCGCTATTTGGGCCTCCCCTGGTGGGATAAACCGGCCCAGCCCTGCCTAAGTTCTCGTTTTCCCTACGGAGAGGCGATTACGATCGAAAAACTGCATCGGGTAGGGCGGGCTGAGCGTTATTTGCGAGATTTGGGGTTGCGCACGCTGCGGGTGCGTTCTACAGGAGATACTGCTCGAATCGAAATTCCTGCGGATCTCATCAAAGATTTTATTGCCTGTAATGATTTAAATGCTCTGGTCAAGACATTCCAGACCTATGGCTTTACATATGTCACACTGGATCTGGAAGGTTTCCGAAGCGGTAAGCTAAATCAAGACTTACTTTCTGCCGCGCCCCGTCGCTAGAGTTACCCGCAGCTATGACTTATTTTATTGCCGGTGATATTGGCGGTACTAAAACTATTTTGCGGTTAGTGGCCACAACAACTGATATTGCTCCTCCTGCAATGCCAATTCCTTGTTTTGAGGCGACCTATCCCAGCCAGGCTTATCCTGATTTGGTGCCCGTGGTGAAGGAATTTGTGTATACGGCGGCAGAGACCATTGGCCAAGCTATTCAGCCAGAACGAGCCTGTTTTGCCATCGCTGGCCCAGTGGTAGACAATACCTCTAGCCTGACTAACTTAGCCTGGTCGCTGGAGGGAGATCGCCTGCAGGAAGATCTCACCCTAGATCGAGTACAGCTCATCAATGATTTTGAAGCGGTCGGCTATGGTGTCTTTGGGCTGAAGCCAGAGGATTTGCACACGCTTCGAGCCGGTGATCCTAACCCGCAGGCGCCAGTGGCGGTGATTGGAGCAGGTACTGGCCTTGGGCAGGGATTTGCTCTTGTTAAGGGTGCCTGGCCAGTGGTGTTTCCCTCAGAGGGTGGTCATGCTGACTTTGCCCCCCGCTCTGAACTTGAGTTTCAACTGTCGCGCTACCTGCTGGATAAACACCAAATCTCGCGAGTTTCGGCAGAACGGGTGGTGTCTGGTCAGGGCATTGTGTCGATCTATCAATTCCTTCGGGATCGCGAATTTGCGGCTGAATCTCCCGAGGTGGCTGAGGCCATTACGACCTGGGAACGTCAGTGTGGGTTGACCACCAAAACCATTGATCCGGCGGCGGTGATTGCAATTGCGGCGGCAGAGGGGCGCGATTACCTGTGTCAAAAAGCGATGAGCATCTTTGTAGAAGCCTACGGAGCTGAAGCTGGTAATTTGGCCCTTAAGCTACTTCCCTACGGCGGCCTCTATGTAGCCGGGGGCATTGCGGCCAAAAACCTGGAACTTATGACCTCCGGGCTGTTTATGGACGCCTTTACCCACAAAGGTCGGGTTAGTCCACTGCTTGATAAGGTACCGGTTCATATTGTGCTGAATCCTCAAGTTGGGCTGATTGGTGCTGCGCTCAAAGCGGCAGAGTTGTAGAGCTGTCGGGTCGCCCTGCCAGGCAGACGCTAATTTTTGGGAGCGGTTAGCGCCGGTCTATAGTTCACCCCGAAGGGATGCCATAAGACCTTTGTTTCAATTGGCAACTACGCCCTTTAAGATAATTAAGTGGCTGTTAAGCTATTTCTTTGTTGCCGCTGTGGCAACCTGTCTTCAACCCCATGAGCCTCACTCTAAGTTCCGACTCCGTATTAGAAGTTTTGCGTCCAGTTCAAGATCCTGAGCTGCAGAAAAGCCTGGTCGATTTGAACATGATCCGCAACGTCGCTATTGATGATGGCGATGTCAGCTTTACCCTGGTGCTAACTACTCCGGCTTGCCCGCTGCGAGAATTCATCATGGAGGACTGCGAGAAGGCCGTGCGTACACTGCCGGGGGTGACAGCAGTCAACATTGAGGTAACGGCTGAAACTCCTCAACAAAAATCCTTGCCCGACCGCACCGGCATTGAGGGGGTTAAAAACATTGTGGCCGTGTCTAGTGGCAAGGGTGGCGTGGGGAAAAGCACGGTGGCCGTGAACCTGGCTGTTGCCTTAGCTCAGGCGGGAGCCGCCGTGGGCCTGATTGATGCCGATATCTATGGCCCTAACGCCCCGATGATGATGGGCTTGAGCGATGCTAGTGTCATAGTTCGTCAAGGCCCTCAAGGGGAGGTGTTGGAACCTGCCTTCAATCACGGTGTCAAAATGGTGTCGATGGGGTTTCTGATTGACCGCGACCAGCCTGTCATCTGGCGTGGCCCCATGCTTAACGGTGTGATTCGGCAGTTCTTGTATCAGGTGCAGTGGGGCAATCTCGACTATTTAATCGTGGATATGCCCCCCGGTACCGGCGACGTCCAGCTTACCCTGGCTCAAGCTGTGCCGATGGCAGGAGCTGTGATTGTGTCAACCCCGCAAGATGTGGCCATTGCCGATGCCCGCCGAGGGTTGAGAATGTTTCAGCAGCTTCAGGTTCCGGTGCTGGGTGTAGTCGAGAATATGAGTGTCTTTATTCCCCCCGATGACCCAGAAAAACGCTACGACATCTTTGGCTCTGGCGGTGGCGAAAAAATTGCCGCTGAGTTAGGAATACCTTTGTTAGGCTGCGTACCTTTAGAAATGCTGGTGCGGCAAGGGGGTGATCAGGGTATGCCAATTGTAGTTCAAGCTCCTGAGTCTGCATCGGCCAAAGCGCTTTGGGCAATCGCCCAGCAGCTAGCGGCCAAGGTTTCTGTTGCGGCACTCGCCTCTTAGCCATGTTAAACACTCAATTTCAAAAACGCTGGCGACTGCTGGCCAGCGGGTGGCCAGGGGTAGACTGGTTGCTGTTTTTATTGCCTACCTTGCTGGTTAGCTTTTCTAGCCTGGTTTTAAGCAGTGTTCAGCAAGGTTTAGGTGAGGTTCGCTACGATCTTAACCACTTAATTTTAGGTGTGTTGGCCCTGGCCGTATCCCTGTGGATTGCGCGCCAGCGCTATGAGCTACTCCAGCAATGGCATTTGATTATCTATGCTCTGACCAATGTGTCCCTCATTCTGGTGATGCTCATTGGTACGGTTGAGTCTGGGGCACAGTCGTGGATTGGGGTAGGCAGCTTTTATGTTCAACCTTCAGAATTTGCCAAGTTGGGGATCATCATTACCCTGGCGGCCTTGCTCAGTCGGCGGGATGCCTCTACCCTGATAGGGTTGGGCGCAGCGCTTAGCTTTACAGCCGTCCCCTGGATTCTAATCTTCCTTCAACCTGATTTGGGGACATCCCTTATATTTGGGGCCATTGTGCTTGGCATGCTGTACTGGGCTAACTGTAACCCTGGCTGGCTGGTTCTGTTTGTGTCTCCCCTGGTTGCTGCTATTTTGTTTCACCTCTTGCTACCAGGCTGGCTAGCCTGGAGCATGCTGATGGGAGTTATTGCCTGGTTTACATTGCCGTGGCGATGGTTCAGTACAGTGTTGGCGACCGCCATCAACCTGGTTTCTGGCAAACTTGGGGAAGTGGTTTGGGGGCTCCTACAGGACTATCAAAAAGAGCGGCTAATTCTTTTTCTGGATCCTGACAAAGACCCTTTAGGTGGTGGGTATCACCTCATCCAATCACGCATTGCTATTGGAGCTGGTCGGCTTTGGGGAAAAGGACTGGGCGAAGGCACCCAAACCCAGCTCAACTTTATTCCCGAACAGCATACTGACTTTATCTTTTCTGCAGTTGGGGAAGAGTGGGGCTTCATTGGCTGCATGCTGGTGTTGGTTGCTTACCTGCTCATTTTCTTTCGCCTGATTGTCATTGCCCAAAATGCTAAGGATGACTTTGGTTCACTTCTGGTTGTTGGGGTCTTTTCTATGTTGGTGTTCCAGGTTGCCGTCAATATTGGGATGACGATTGGCCTGGCCCCAATTACCGGGATTCCATTACCGTGGATTAGCTATGGTCGGTCTGCTCTGTTGACTAATTTCATCGCTTTGGGGATAGTGCAGTCGGTTGCTAACTTTCGCCATCGCCTTAAGTTTACGGATTAGGGTTAGTAGATTGCGGCTCTGTGGAGATGATACGAAAACTACGGTGCGCAGTACATGGATTATTCGTCAAGATCCCACGATGCAAAGGGTGTTTAATGGTGTCAGATGCCAAACCGATGATTCTTTGATGAGTGATCTTACCTCCTACTTTACCTCTGAAGAGATGGAACGCTGGCGCTTTGGGCTGGCTCAGGCAAATTTGAACAACATTCTCTGCCATTGCCGCGACTGCGATGCGACCTGGATGGCCTCGGAGGAAGTACCCTGTAGCTGTGGGAGTCATCGGGTGGAGTACATTGCCTGCTGGCAATTCCCGGATGATTGAGATGTGGGATGGCAATTGCGGTGAGCAGTGCCAACCATCGACTAACCCAATCAGGTAGCAAAACGGCTCCGCTTCGTTCACACTAGAGCTACCCCCTTTATCGCGTTCAGTCTCTTCCCATCGCCGACCAGACTCTTAACATTACGGTAGAAACTGCCGACCCAGAGCGGCTGGATCGCTGGCTAACGGCCAACGTGAGGGAGCTTTCCCGTAACCGCATCCAAAAGCTGATTGATTGGGAATACGTCACCCTGAACGGGCAGCTTTGTACCAACAAGAAGGCGACGGTGCAGTTAGGCGATTGCATTCAGCTCACCATTCCTGCGGCTAAGCCTCTGGCGCTAACACCAGAGGCTATTCCCCTCGATATCCTCTATGAAGACGAACATTTGATTGTTATCAACAAACCTGCTGGGTTGGTGGTGCATCCGGCTCCCGGCAACATGAGCGGCACCCTGGTTAATGCTGTGCTAGCCCACTGCGGCGAGCAGCTTTTGGGAATTGGCGGTGTGCAGCGCCCCGGTATCGTCCACCGATTAGATAAAAACACCACCGGAGCCATCGTTATTGCCAAAACCGACCTGGCCCACAGCCATCTGCAAGCCCAAATGAAGGCTAAGACGGCCCGGCGGGAATACGTGGGCGTGGTCTACGGAGCTCCCAAGGTAGAATCGGGCACCATCAATGCACCCCTGGGTCGCCATCCTGCGGATCGCAAAAAGAACGCTGTTATTCCAGAGGAAAAGGGCGGTCGCCACGCCGTGACCCACTGGCAGGTAGAAGAGCGGCTGGGTAATTTCTCCCTGCTGCGCTATCGGTTAGAAACGGGCCGCACCCATCAAATCCGCGTTCACAGTACCTGCATGGGCCATCCCATCGTGGGCGACCCTACCTATGGGTCAGGGCGAGATGTGGGGGTAAACCTGCCTGGTCAGGCTCTCCATGCCGAACGACTGGAGCTAATTCATCCGGCCAGCGGCGAGAGGGTACTGGCCGTTGCCCCTTGGCCCAACCACTTGACGAAATTGCTTACCGTCCTGCGCAGCCGCACCCAACCCTCCTAATATCTTCTACATATGGCTGAAATAGAGATTGAATCAACGCCGTGGCTGTTTGATGCCTACAAACATCGCCCGGTTACGCTCACCATTTTGGGGACCGGGGCCTGGGGCAGCGCTCTAGCCCAGCTAGCCTGTAACAACGGCCACACGGTGCGCCTGTGGTCTCGGCAGGGAGATCTGTCGCTGCCAGAGGCAGTAGCCGGTGCCGACCTAATTCTGTCAGCCATTTCCATGAGCGGTGTACCCGACCTGGTGACTCAACTCAGGGGGCTGGCCATTCCCACTACAACGGTACTGGTGACAGCTACCAAGGGCCTAGATCCCGAAACTACCCTCACTCCATCGCGGATTTTTCAGCAGGCTTTTCCTCACCATGCGGTAGCGGTGCTGTCTGGGCCTAACCTATCGAAGGAAATTGAGCAGGGTTTACCCGCCGCCACGGTGATTGCCTGCGACAATGAAACCGCCGCTGAAGCTGTGCAGCACGTCTTTGCCGCAGAAAACTTTCGCACCTACCGTAGCACCGATCCCCTGGGGGCAGAACTGGGGGGCACCCTCAAGAACGTCATTGCCATTGCCGTGGGCGTTTGTGAGGGCCTAAACTTGGGCGCTAATGCCCGTTCAGCGTTGATTACCCGTGCCTTACCAGAGGTTATCCGCGTGGGCACTCGCCTGGGAGGGCAGCCAGAAACCTTTTTGGGACTGTCGGGTCTGGGAGACATGCTGGCCACCTGCACCAGTGCCCTGAGCCGCAATTACCGGGTGGGGTATGGGCTGGCTCAGGGCAAACCTCTGGAGCAAATTTTGGCGGAGTTAGGCAGCACCGCCGAGGGCGTGAATACGGCCCATGTCCTTATGGCAATTGCCCAGCGCGAACAGCTTTCGGTACCCATTTCCCAGCAGGTACACCGACTGCTTAAGGGCGAAATTTCTGCCGAAGCCGCCGTTGCCGCACTCATGGAGCGACAGCTCAAAGCGGAAGATTATCAGGAGGTCTTCTAGAAAGAACGAAGAGGGAAGAGAGAAGGGCCTATTTGGTTCCTGCAAGGGCCAATAAATTCCTTTACGCTAGACAATAATCCCCTGCCATCCCGACGCTCATGAGCTATCCCCCTGTGCCGCAGCTCACCGCTACCTGGATTCGCCATATTGAAGAAGTGCCAGAAACGGTTTGGGATGAGTTGGCTCAGCCCTTGATAACGCCATTTTTGGAATGGAGCTGGCTACACAACATGGAGCGCTCTGGCAGTGCCGTGGCTAATACGGGCTGGCTTCCCTGCCACCTTACCCTGTGGCGGGGCAAAACCCTGGTTGGGGCGGCCCCGATGTACTTGAAAGGGCACAGCTACGGGGAGTTTGTGTTTGACCACCAGTGGGCCGACCTGTCGGAACGGCTGGGCGTGCGCTACTACCCGAAACTCCTGGGCATGTCGCCCTTTACCCCGGCGGAGGGCTATCGGTTTTTAATTGCCCCCGACGAAGATGAGCAGGCTGTTACCCTGGCGATGATTGAAGCCATTGACGGGTTCTGTGTGCAGAACGGTATTTCCGGCTGTCACTTTCTGTATGTGGATCCGGAATGGCGTGATAGCATGACTCAACTGGGCTTTTCTAAATGGTTACACCACAACTACATCTGGCAAAATCAGGGCTTCCAGAGCTTTGAAGATTATTTAGGAATTTTCAACGCCAACCAGCGCCGCAACATTAAGCGAGAGCGTAAATCTGTCGAAACGGCTGGCCTGCGGATGGCGGCAATTACCGGCGACGCTATCACCAAGCCCCTCTGCAACCTGATGTACGACTACTATGCCGACACCTGCGACAAATTTGGCTGGTGGGGTAGCAAATACCTGACTCGTAAGTTCTTCCAGCTTTTGCACCAAGATTACCGCCATCGCATGGTGTTCTTTGCGGCCTACAGCGACGACAGCCCGGAACCCATCGGTATGTCCTTTTGTTTGACTAAGGGAGATCGTCTCTACGGGCGCTATTGGGGCGCTAAGGCTGACCTCAACAATCTCCACTTCAACGCCTGCTACTACGCTCCTATCGAGTGGGGCATTGCCAACGGCATTAACCTTTTTGACCCCGGTGCTGGTGGCCGCCACAAAAAACGGCGAGGCTTTCCAGCTATGGCTAACTATAGCCTGCACCGCTTCTACGAACCGCGCCTGCAAACCCTCCTCACCCGCTACATTGACGAAGTCAACGGCCTGGAACAGCGGGAAATTGACGCAATTAACGCTGACTTGCCGCTGAAGCAGGCTAACGCTTGATATGGAAGTAGACAAAAAATTAGCTCAGCAGTTTGATGCTTGATTACCCCCGGCAACAGCGAGTCAATCGGTACGGTAAAGGTCATGCTAAGCATATCGCCAACTCCGCTACCGTTCTTCCTGCGCCTCCATCAGCCTCCGCACAGTGGCTTCCAGCCTGGCAGATAAATTTCCACCGCATCCCACACATGCTCTAAGTCAATGCCACCCAAGTAGTCATACACCAACACATTTCGAAAAACAGACAGTGCCCGCCAATCCACCTCTAGAGCTTCTGCCTTTAGGCCGTCCGATAGCCGTTGGATCGATTCCGCCATCGTCTGTAACCGCCGCAATACCGCATCCTGCACCAGGACACTTCCCATAAACTCTAGCTTGCCACCACCAGTGTAGTTTCGAATTCGCTCTGCACAGTCTAGGATGTGTTCTAGATAAACCCGGTCATCATGGACTGTTATAGGGGGTTTCGCCTCTGCCAACACTCGCTCTCGAATCAGCGGACTAAGCCCCCGTTCTGTCAGCACATCCACCTTTCGCCCTAGCAAGTCCTGTAAATCCATCAGTAAGCCCCCCGGAAACCAGGGCGTGATCTTTTCCAGGTCATAGTCAATCAAAAAATCAATGTCGCTGTCCGGCGTTTCTTCCCCTCGCACCACTGAGCCAAACACCCGCACATTATAGGCACCATGCTTAGCGGCAATCTCTAGAATTTGCGCGCGCCTTTCCCGCAGGGCTTCCAACAACGTCATCGCGTCACCTCCTTAGATTGCTCATGTTATTTCATTTAATATTGCCAGGTGTGATTTAACGTTTCAGCGTCATAGCATGTTGCCTAGAATACAGAAGCCGATATTCTTCTGAAGCAGCATAGGGAGTAATTAAGTCTCTAAATCCTTTCAGGAAACAAAAAATGACTGAAAATCGGAAGAAACGGTGGCCAAAGATCTGGTCATCGTTGTTTGTGGCGACGCTAGCACTTTGCCTGCTGGCCAGTTTTCTGCCTATCGGCATGACCCCCGCCAGTGAGCCTGTGCCCCCGCTAGAAAGCACAGTGCCCAAAAGCTGTGGTTCACGGGCGGCCAGCCCTCGTCATTACCAACTGGCTGCCAGTCCAGAAACCGTACACTGGGGGTTCTACAGCAAAAATTTGCCTCCGGTGATTTCGGTTCACTCCCAGGATTACGTCACTCTGGAAACCATTACTCACCATGCTGGCGATGATTATGATCGGCTGATAGCAGGAGATCCCGCTATTGAGAGCATTTACAACTGGACGGCTGAGGGAAAGACGGTGAGCGATCGCGGCCCTGGCGTCCACATCCTCACTGGCCCGGTTTATGTCTGCGGGGCAGAACCAGGGGATATCCTGGAGGTGCGTGTGGTAGACCTGAAGCTGAGGCCCAGCGGCAATCCTCTGTACCCTGGCAAGACCTTTGGCTCCAATGCGGCGGCCTGGTGGGGTTTTCAGTATGACAATGTGAAAGAAGATCCTGCTCCCAGGGAAGTCATCACCATCTATGAAATGGACGCTACCGGCCAGCAAAACTGGGCAACAGCGGCCTATCGGTTTAAGTGGACGCCCCAAACCACTCCTGATAGCAAGGTACACAACACCATTGACTATCCTGGCATTATTGTTGACCACAGTACCGTTGAAGAAATTGAAGAAACCCTAGAAGGCGTCAAAATTCCCCTACGCCTGCATTTGGGGTCGATGGGCATCGCTCCTAGCGAGGTAGAGGTAGTCGATTCTATTCCGCCCAGCTACTTCGGCGGCAACCTGGACAACCGCAACATTGGCATCGGCACAGCCATGTATTATCCGGTTGCCGTGCCTGGTGCTCTGTTCTCTGGTGGCGATGCCCATGCCTCCCAGGGCGACTCAGAGCTAGATGGCACGGCCATCGAAACTTCCATTACGGGAACTTTTCAGTTTATTCTCTACAAGCAGGCTGACCTGTCTGGCACCATTCTTGAAGGGGTTAACTATCCCCTGCTAGAAACGCCGGATGCGTGGATTGTCCACGGCTTTACCTACCCCAACTATCTGGAAGCTCTGGGAGAAGAAGCCCAGAAGAAAATCTACGAACTTTCCTCCCTTGACCCGGCGCTAAAGGATGGTTCTGCAAAACTGCGCGATTTTCTGATGAACGGCATGAATTTGAGCGAAGATGAAGCCTTTTCGCTGATTACCGTGGGGGCCGACTTCGCTATTACCCAGGTGGTTGATGGTAACTGGGGCGTGCATGGCATCATCCCCAAGGAAATTTTTGCGGAGGAGAACGTCAGGCCAAAACCTCCCGCAGTCTGAAATTCATGGTCTTTTTCCCAAAAGTAGAAAAACGCGAAAAATCCGTTGGGTCTCTCGCTTGTCCATCTTTGGAGGAGGCAGAATTTGAGAAGGGAAGAATGGTAGCTCTGTGTGGGAAGGACAAGGATAGGTAGGTTCAGACCTAATCCTTGTCCTATCAATCGCGCTACGATAGGTGATCCTCCCTTAATCCCAACGGCCTGTTGCGGCTACTGCCCATGTCTGAAGACTCTTTGCTGACCCAATCCATTGACAAAGCTCAGCTTCAAGCCCTGGATGAGCGGCTCTCGAAGCGCTATATTGAGCTCGATCCTGGCGGTTACTTTCTCATCTATCTGGATAGAGAAGAAGGGCTGATTTGTGCCAAGCACTTTACCAACATCATTAACGAAAAGGGGCTAGCCTGCGACCCAGCCACGGGTAAGCCTTTGCCAGTGCGCGGCACGGTTGAACGCACGCCTACCCGTACCTATACCGGACGCACTGCGAAGGAACTCTGTATCGCTATTTTTGAAGACTCCACGACCCCTTGCCCAATTACCTATCTCGACCATGCGGCTTACCTGGGGCGCGAGTTTATGCGGGCGGAAGCCGCACTTGTGGCTGGCGAACCCTACATTCAGGACTAACTCTAGCGGCAAAGTTGACGCTGGCAGAACTTCCGTAACGAACCATTACTGATGCGTTGCGGTCTGATAACCTGTGCAACAATTCCAGGCAACTTATGCCCCTGGCCCCTAGTTCTTGATAGAACGAGAAAATCCAGCCAGCCTTCTATCCTTTTCGATTAGGTGCTGGCCCTATGACCTCGACGGGCGTTTTTGGTATGGCCAAGTCTTTCCGTGCCCGGTCACAGCCCAGTTATGCATCGCTGCGGACAGCGCCCCTGTCCGC
>Ga0224723_1000612_pt1 | contig 24148 bp, 26 predicted proteins | sample Balambano_FR2_Me_FD_161647 | JGI IMG/M metagenome (GOLD analysis project Ga0224723, IMG submission 161647) | Freshwater sediment microbial communities from Lake Towuti, South Sulawesi, Indonesia - Balambano_FR2_MetaG | ecosystem: Environmental > Aquatic > Freshwater > Lake > Sediment | place... | reverse complement strand
ATCTTTTAACTAAATATATCTATGCAGATTTTTTATTGGGAGCATCTTTCTTCCCCTCTCCCTTTCTACTCCACATTCCGATAAAAACTCACCCCAGTCTTCCCGTAAGTCTTTTCGCGGCAAATTTCAAATGACGATATTATTAACGGTGTCCAGTCTTGGGGACTATGTTCAACTGCTATTTCCCCTTGATCATCTAAAAGCTGGTATTCAGCGATCGCTTCCAATACTGGTTGGTATAATCCACTAGCATAAGGAGGATCAAAATAAATTCTATCAAATTTCTTGTCAAGTGTTTTTAACTGCTTAATTACCGAACCACGCAGAACTTTCCATTCCTGACCTTCCGCAGCAAAGCGCTGCCAATTTTCTGCGATAATCTCACAGGCACGGCTTGATTGTTCTATTCCTACCACACAGCTGGCTCCTCTACACAAAGCTTCTGCGCCCATCGAACCACTACCCGCACACAAATCTAACCAACGACAACCGGAAATTTTTCCCTGCCAAATATTAAACAACGCCTCTCGTACTCGCGCACTTGTAGGTCTGGTATCTTGCCCTGGTAAAGTTTTTAGCAGCCGATTACCGTAAATTCTCAGACTCATTAGTCATTAGTCATTTCATAAACTATGAGACTATTCTAAACGGCTACTTTTTCTCTAACTTGAGCAACGAAATTAGATAAGATTTGTAACCCTATATTAGAGGATTTTTCGGGATGGAACTGCACTGCCATCAAATTATCCTTGGATACCGCTGCTGTGATGATTTGACTACCATGAGTAACAGTTGCAGCACGAATTTGGGGATCGATGGGGTCAACATAGTAAGAATGAACAAAATATACCCAAGGGTTAGATGGTAAATGCTCCCATAAATTACTTTTTGGTTGAGTAACTTGCAGTTGATTCCAACCCATATGAGGAATAGTGATATCTGGTTCTGGACGAATCCGTCTCACTTTACCTCTGATAATTCCTAACCCTGGTTGTCTTCCTTCTTCACTAGCGTCAAAAAGAATTTGCAATCCCAAACAAATACCTAAGAAAGGTTTACCCGAAGCGATCGCATTTTTTATAGGTTCTTCAAATCCACGCGATCGCAAATGTTGGACAGCTGGATCAAAAGCACCCACACCAGGTAAAACTATGGCATCTGCACTTGCCAAATCCTTAGGATATTCTGTAACTTTCGGAGTTGCTCCGGCTTTTTCCAATCCTTTGCAGACAGAGTGCAAATTTCCCATGTCATAATCTACAACCGCAATCACCGCCATCTACCTGCTCCCTTGTAAATTTATTATGGAGGCTTATTCTATTTTAAATAATATTTGCTATGAATAAAAGACTCTTATTAACATCTTTTGACACTTGGCTACCTCATCAAAAATCAAATTCCTCAGATGATTTATTAATAGAAGTCGCCAAACTTGAGAAAATACCTCTTGACTTAACTTTCGAGCGACAGTTACCTGTGAATATTGAACAAGCGAGCAGCCGAGTAATTCAAAAAATCTGCCAAATCCAGCCACTGGTTGTCATCTGCTGCGGTATGGCAGAAAGTCGGACAAAATTAACCGTAGAATTAAATGCTTGTAGTATGTCTTTGCTACACAATAGTAGTATAGATAGCTTGACAGAAAATTGTAAAGAAACTGTTTTACAGACCAAAGTGGATTTAAAGAAGTTGGTAAAGGGAGGTAGGAAAATAGAGATTAGCTACGACTGCGGTAAATTTGTTTGTGAAGGACTTTACTATTCAGTTTTAGATTACATCCGTCAATCGCAACAAGAGCTTGATTGCATCTTTGTCCACGTTCCTATTTTGACAGAGGAAAATTTGCAAGTAATTATTGACGATTTTCTATTAATTATTCACCAGCTGGCACTTTGATAAACTTGTTAGCGTCTACATGAAGAAAAAATATATCAGTATATGTTGCCAATCTTACTAATTGCTACCATTGCTCAAACAACTCCTTCTCCACCACCCCAAGAAGTCGTACAACCACAACAAGTACGTCCATTACCAGGAAGTCTAGATACAGTACCAGTATTTAACAGTAATAGCCCAGAATTAGTCCTTAAAGAAGGTATTTTACTTTCTACCTTTCCTAGTAATGATAAAAAGTTTCCCACAGCACACTTGAATTTTCCCTTTAGTGGACGCTTTGATGTATTCGCTCATCACGTTGCTCGTGCTGATAACCCACAAGATTTAAGATCCCTGTACTTAGGTATCCTATTACATAACCCAACTAAAGAAGCGGTAAAGGTAAATATATTGCAAGCAGCCAGTTACCTGAGTCAGCCGGATGCACCCTTTATTGAATTACCGACATACAGTCAGAATATTTTGGGTAACGTGTTTGCTGGCCCAGGCGATCGCGTCATGTATGACATTTTGCGTGGACAACGAAAAGACCCTTTTCCCCCTCAAATCATTATTCCACCAGGAAAAAGTCAGATGTTGCTAAATCTGCCCATACCTGTTAGAGAATTGACACCACCACTAAATGGTCGTTCTGCGTTTATGCGTCTACAAACTAGTGGCACAGTTTACGCAGCTAGTCTAGCGATGTTTGCAAAAGTTAACCCCGATAGTAGTGAACGCGCCCCCAATGTAGAAGAATGGGAAAGTCTACTATATAATAGTGAACTGTCTACTCCCAGAGATAAAGTTCCTACTCCCCTAGAACAAAGCAAAGGCAGAATTTATGGTCGTGTTGCTGGAGTAGCGCAAGGTTCCCAATGGCAAGCTTATATTACAGATAATCCCCAAACTCTCTATTTAACCATTCCTCAACCAGGTCAAACATTCTCCTACGCCATTAGTACATTACATGGTGGAACTTTAGGAACAAATCAAATTCAAAGTGCGCCAATGCTTGTACGTTATCCAGACACAGCTTACCGTGCCCATGGCAACTATGCAGTACAGTATAACTTGAGATTACCACTACATAATAATAGCCAACAACCTCAGGCGATCGCTTTATCCATGCAAACACCCCTGAAAGAAGACGAACTTGTAAAACCTGGTTTACGCTTTTTTAACACACCAGTAAAACAAGTATTCTTTCGTGGTTCAGCACGGATACGCTACAACGATGACAAAGGGATCCCGAAAGTGAAATTTAAACACATGGTACAAAGAAGAGGACAACAAGGAGAACCCTTAATAACTTTAAATATGAAACCAGGCGAAAAGAGACTTGTAGAAGTAGACTTACTGTATCCTCCAGATGCTACCCCACCTCAAGTTTTCACCATTAGTTCTCCGATGGAGATACAGCCCACATTCCGCACCCTAACTGTCATAAGTTTATTTGTACTGGAAGAATCATCGACAAATAGTACATAAAAACTATAAACAAAAATGGTATTTTCAAGCTTAATAGGAATAAATTTCATTAATTTCAAGCGATAGAAAAATAATTTTAGCTCTCAAAAAATGCGAGAATTGAAACGTAAATCGTGAATGAGGGTTATTAAGCTATGTTTAATATCAAAGATGCGGAAATACAAAACATAGACCACTTAGGAATTGTTGCAGGGATAGTAGATTCGATTGGGATAGTGGAAATAATTAATAGTTTTGTACCTCAAGAGCAAGGAGAAAAAATCAGTGCGGGACATGCTGTCAAAGCAATGATTTTAAATGGTTTAGGATTTGTATCGAAACCTTTATATATGTTTCCAAAGTACTTTGAAACAATTCCATGTGAACATTTGATAGGAGAAGGAGTAAAACCTGAGTATTTAAACGATGATAAACTTGGTAGAGTCATGGATAAATTGTTTATGAAAGGATTATCAAGCATTTTTCTGGCAATAAGTATTAATGTAATAGAGAAATTTAAAATATCAGCTTCAACATCACACTTAGACTCATCATCCATGCATGTACATGGAGAATATAAAGCGTCGTTTCCAGAGGTGATATTTGAAATGTCAAAAAATAAAAATAATATTGAAAAACAAAAATTAGAAGAGAAAGAGGTAGAAAATATATCAAAGCAAGCAATAAATTTGACATATGGTTATTCTCGCGATCATAGGCCAGACCTAAAACAATTTTTAATGCAATTAATAAGTAGTGGAGATGGAGATATCCCAATATTTTTCAAGTCAGCATCAGGCAATCAAACAGATTCATCATGTTTTGGAGAAATAGCAGTCAATTATAAACAACAAGTTAATTTTGATAGTTTAATAGTAGCAGATTGTGCTTTATATACTGAATCAAATATTAAAATGATGTCTGGTATAAAGTGGCTATCAAGAGTACCTTTGAGTATCAAAGAAGCAAAATTATTGGTATCAACATTATCAGAGTCAGAGTTTGTAGAATGTGAATTAAAAGGATATTCATATGTAGCGAAAATAGTTACTTATGGGGAAGTAGAGCAAAGATGGTTAGTAGTTCAAAGCCAAGAAAGAAGAAAGTCAGACTTAGAAAAACTTTCAAAAAAAATACTACAATCATTTAAGAAGGCAAAAAGTGATTTGAAAAAATTATATAACGAAGAATTTGCATGTGAAGCTGATGCAGTTAAAGCATTATCGCAATTATCAAAAACATTCAAGTATCATCAAGTTATAGAAAGTAAGGTGATTACAATAAAAAGTAAGAAGCAAAAGCTAGCATCAAATCAGCCAGAAGAAGTTTATCAAATCTCAGCAACATTGGTAGAGGATGAAAATAAAATTAATTATGATACTCTAAGTGCAGGACGCTTTATACTTGCAACTAATGTTTTATCTGAAACTGAATTACCTAACAGTTTAATGATTTGCGAATATAAAGCACAACAATCATGTGAGAGGGGATTTTGTTTTCTTAAAGACCCATTGTTTTTCGCCGATAGTGTTTATTTGAAAAGTCCAGAAAGAATAGAAGCATTAGCAATGATAATGGGCTTATGTCTATTAGTTTATACTTTAGCACAGCGACAAATAAGATTAGCTTTATATGAATCACAGTTAAAAGTTGAAAATCAGTTAGGAAAACTAATAGATAATCCAACGTTAAAATGGGTATTTCAATGCTTTCAATCAATTCATGTAGTTACGTTTAACGATGAAAAACAAATATCTAATTGGAATCAATATAGAGATTTTATAATTAAATTGCTTCCTCAAGATTGTCACCGCTACTACCAATTAATAACTTAATAATTGTCTATATTTTTCTATTTAATAAGTTTACCGTTTTGAGCTATTATGTTTTTATAGCTCTCAGTATTGTTGTGTTTAACTATACTTTAATTTGCTGAATGTATCATAAAAAAAATCATAATTAAGTAATTAGCATAAATTTTAATCTATTAATTAGACTATGAAGTAAATCCTAAGCTTATTGACAAACGTTGAGAATTAGCTGCTAGCTTAGAATTTAATTTTTTACCTGTCTTTTGATACTTCTAGTTGTTTAAAAGTATTATTTTATTCTTCTGTGGAAGATTTATTTTCAGTAATTACCGTTTGTGACAGTTGGGGTGCGGAATATGGGAATACAGCAACGCTAGTTTTTAAACCTCAACTTAATTTTCAGCAGGCACAAATAACTGTTCATGGTTCATATGCTTCGCTACGATGAGCGATTGCTACAACAAATACCTGTACTAGTTCATCGTCTAGCAAGTAGATAACCCTATAATCCCCAATTCGGTAGCGATAGTACCCTGCATAATCTCCCTTAAGAACCTTGATATTTGGGTGTGACTGGGGAGTTTGCTCTAGCTGCTCCAAACATCGAGCAATTTTCTTTGCTAAGGCTTTGTCAGCATTGATATAAACTTTTTGAGCATCGGGATGTAGCAGAACTTCATACATCGGAGCGAAGAGTTCTCCAGTTTGTGTATTGGGTTTTAGGGGTTGCTGATGAGTGTTTAAGTCGCTCTAGTAATCCAGGAATTGCCAAAAGTTCTTGGGTTGCAGTTTCGCTTTCAGCATTTGCCAAGTAAGCTGCAAAATCAACAAGTACCTGTAAGCGCTCTGGGGTTAGTTGTTTGAGTAAGTCATTAAGCTGACATTGTAGATCTGTCACAGATATTGCATCTGGTGACAACCTATCGTCCATTGGCAAATTGTCGATGTTATTCATTGCCTACTTTACAATCTTCTTGGTTTAGTGTCCATTCTAAGGCAACAAATTGGGAAAGACGATCGCTAACAGCAGAAATTTCACCTTGTACTTGATAAGTTACAACTATTGCTTGTTCAATTCCCCAAGCACATTCAAGTCTACGAATCTGCCCTGCCACAGAAGTTTCTTCCAATAAGCGAGGATTGGTATAATCTGCTAAAGCTTCAAATAGCATTCCCCGCACCGCATCAATTTCCCCGTTTCTACGATCAGCTTCTTGCAATTGCATTGCCGAACGAAAACGCTGTAGTGCTTGCAAAAATAATCCAAGATATCCATAATGCAGGAAAGAGTATTACAAATAGTTTTGTATGTAAGTGTAAGTTTGTAGTACCCTTTCTGATATTTTGGAATAATCATCAGAAGGAAAACGCTACTAGGGTGGTGGCGTCAAGGAAGTCATAATGTCAGATAACTTAAGAAGTCAGGTTGTAACACAAGGGGTGCAGCGATCGCCGAATCGAGCTATGCTGCGTGCTGTTGGTTTTGAAGATGCAGATTTTCTCAAAGCAATTGTTGGTATTGCTAATGGTTACAGTACCATTACTCCCTGCAATATGGGAATTAATGTATTAGCTCAACGTGCAGAAACTGCTGTCAAAGACGCTGGAGCGATGCCGCAAATGTTTGGTACTATCACTATTAGTGATGGTATCTCCATGGGAACTGAGGGAATGAAATATTCCCTAGTATCGCGGGAAGTAATTGCCGACTCCATTGAAACTGCTTGCACTGGGCAAAGTATGGATGGTGTACTGGCTATTGGTGGTTGTGATAAAAATATGCCAGGAGCAATGATTGCGATCGCACGGATGAATATCCCGGCAATCTTTGTTTATGGTGGTACGATTAAACCTGGACACTATAACGGTCGGGATTTAACAGTTGTCAGTTCTTTTGAAGCGGTAGGACAGTATAGCGCTGGTAAAATTGACGATAACGAACTGTTAGAAGTAGAACGTCGTGCTTGTCCTGGTGCTGGTTCCTGCGGGGGAATGTTCACTGCGAATACGATGTCTTCTGCTTTTGAAGCTATGGGTATGAGTTTACCTTACTCTTCTACAATGGCAGCAGAAGATTCCGAAAAAGCCGACAGTACAGAAAAATCTGCTTTCGTTTTAGTGCAAGCTATCCGCAAACAAATCTTACCTCGACAGATTATCACCCGTAAATCCATTGAAAACGCTATTTCTGTAATTATGGCAGTCGGTGGTTCTACAAACGCCGTCTTACATTTTTTGGCGATCGCTGCTGCTGCGGGTGTAGAATTAGCTCTCGATGACTTTGAAACTATCCGCGCTCGTGTACCTGTATTGTGCGATTTGAAACCTAGCGGTAGATATGTAGCTACAGATTTACATAAAGCTGGTGGTATTCCTCAAGTAATGAAAATGCTACTTGCTCATCAATTAATTCATGGGGATTGTCTGACTATTACAGGTCAAACCATCGCTGAAACTTTAGCAGACATCCCAGAAGAACCACCCACAAATCAAGATATCATCCGTCCTTGGAACAGCCCAATGTATCCTCAAGGACATTTAGCTGTACTTAAAGGTAACTTAGCAACAGAAGGAGCTGTCGCAAAAATCACAGGTGTGAAAAAACCAATAATTACGGGTCCTGCAAGGGTGTTTGAATCTGAAGAATCTTGTTTAGAAGCAATTTTGGCAAGAAAGATTAATCCTGGGGATGTATTGGTGATCCGTTATGAAGGACCTAAAGGTGGGCCCGGGATGCGAGAAATGCTCGCTCCCACTTCAGCAATTATTGGTGCAGGATTAGGTGATTCTGTGGGATTGATTACCGATGGCAGATTTTCTGGTGGTACTTACGGTATGGTAGTTGGACACGTCGCACCAGAAGCAGCCGTTGGCGGGGCGATCGCGCTTGTGCAAGAAGGAGATACCATTACTATTGATGCCCATTCTCGTCTACTAAACTTGCATCTCAGCGACGAAGAATTAGCACAACGTCGGCAAAATTGGCAACCACATCCACCTCGTTATACCAAAGGTGTGTTAGCTAAATACGCCAAGTTAGTCTCATCTAGTAGTCTAGGTGCAGTTACTGATTTGTAAGGATGTTGGGTGCAGAGTAAACCCTGCACCTAAAACAATTAATTGGACGTTTTCATTTAGGTAAGTTATGCTGTCTGTCGTCAATATCTAACCAGCGTAATAACCTTATGGGTGCTATCAACCAGTCTCAAATCACACCTTTCGACTTAGTGCAAGCTGCTTACCAAGGACAACTTAAATCACAAGGAATTCCTAGCGCGGCAGCTTTAATGAACGCTTACAATGGTGGGGATATTACTGCCATAAAAATCATTGAAGCAGGTATTCAAAAAGGTTTACTATCCCCAGACACTTTGAACGATTCTAGCTATGTAAGCGCTGTTGACACACAATTAGCGACTCTAGCTAATAATTAGTATTATTTACAGCATATTACAGGTTTAAGGTACAGTTAAATTATCTGGTGAGGGCACGGCATAAGTAGGATTTTTAATTCACCCACAATATTTCGGACGCCGTGCCCCTACATGATATTCTTCGTTAGTTTAATCATTGTGGCTACTGTACCTTAAAAAGTAGAAAACCACTATATTAGCGATTTTCTATAGGGTTTCGCTATGACTGATATTCGGCAGGAAATTTTCAGTTATTGCTTAGAATACTTTCTGACCTAGAAACTTCCATCATTCGATATGCCACAATAAGGGTCAGTCGTTCTAACTCTTCCCATGATAGCATTATGCCGCAGCCAAACACTATCGCTCCCTACTTCCAGCAGTTAAAAGATTCTGTCATTACTTCAGTCCAGCAAATTGGCAGTTCATTTAAACAAACAGCAACCCAAGCAACTGACAAAGCAGTAAATACAGTTTCTACAAGTATTGGACAAGCAAAAGAGTCTTTAGGACATACCGTACAAACCGCTGAACAAATTCAAAATACAACATCTACGGCAATTCAAACAGCGGTAACTTCATCTATCAATGATTGGTTAACACAACACCCAGCGATTTTTCGCTTCATGCAAATTGTGACTTGGGGAGTGAATCATCCAATTATTAGTTTAGTTATTTTAGTTTTTATTTTAGCAATAACTTGGAATCTTATTAAAGCAATCGGAACTTTAATAGAATCAGCTAGTTTATCAATACTCAAAATTCCTTTTCAATTATTGAAGTCATTATTTAACTTTATTTTACTTCTATCTTATCAACTTACTCAATCAGCATTGAAAAAAAATACAGATAATAAAACACATACTTCCCTTCCGACTTTAACTACTGTTATCCAATCTAATTATCAAGATAAACAGCAACGATTAGTAGAAATCTCATCTCGATTAGCAGCTATTCAAAAAGAGCAAAATCAGCTATTGCAAGAAGCAGCAGAAATCATGTCTTCTGAAAGCACAAGCGTGTCTCATCTCAATTAAGGGACTTCTAAACTCAGCCATATATGTGCTTGATGGCACATTTTTGGTTTTTACTCGTCTAATAATGTTTATCACAAACAAATGATAAGTAAAAACCTGTGTGGATTACTACAAAAACAGGTGTGGATCTACCTGAGCAGTTTTTTCGTCATTAGACTGAAATACTAAGCTAGAGAAATAAGCGTTATAAATCTCTAGACTAAAAAACTAAATGTAGGTAGATTATAATGAGTAACGAGACAAAAATATCACCAGCGTTTGAGCCATTTCTCGCGGATATGGGTGCAAATGACAAGCGAGATGCCATTGTAATTTACGAAGCAGCACAAACTGAAGGTTTACCACGGGGTCGTCTGCGTCAGGTGAGAAGACGCTTAGATGAGTTAAGACAACAAGCTGCTATTCAAAAAACCGGAGAAGCGATTGTTGACCACTACCAAGAAGCGTGGAGTGACCTTGGTTATGATGATGAACCTTTAGAAGTTTCTACTATTGGTGCTGGTACTTTACCTGTAGTCACGGTGGAAGTAACTCCTAAAACTCTGGAAGCTTTAGCAGAGCAACCCCAGGTAGTCGCTGTTTTACCAAATCAGAAAATTCATCTGATTCAACCGCGTAAAATTGAGTACTCTGACCTAATTACTCAAGAGTCTCAAGAACAAGTTACCTGGGGATTAAGACAATTAGAAATTCCCAGGTTGTGGGAAACGACAAAAGGTGAGAGTATTAATGTAGCTGTTCTAGATACAGGGGTGTATGCCGCTCATCCAGCATTGGGCGATCGCGTCCAAGATTTTGTCGTGATTGACCCCTTGGGTAGACGAATCTCAGCCTCTCCAGCTTTTGATTCGGGTCAGCATGGTACTCACGTTTGTGGTACTATTGCTGGTGGTAAGGTTAACAAAGGCGTGTCTATCGGCGTTGCTCCTCAAGCTAACTTGTTAGTCGGTGGAGTACTTATAGGGGATACTACTCTGCGAACTCTCCTAGAAGGCATTTCCTGGGCAATTGAAAAAGGAGCGGACATTATTAATATGTCCCTCGGCTTAAGCTACTATGAGCCACTCTTTGCCGAAGTTTTAGATATCCTGTTAAACCAGTATGGTATTCTGCCAGTAGTGGCGATCGGCAACGAAAATCATGGTAATACCAGTTCCCCTGGTAATGCTTTTAATGCGTTTAGTGTCGGTGCAGTAGAAAAATTGCCACCCGATAAAGTTGATGTTGCATTTTTCAGCAGTGGTGCTAGTCTAGTATTCCCTGAACAAGAAACTAATACATTAGTAACAAAACCTGATGTTGTTGCACCCGGTGTTCAGGTATACTCGTGCATACCACCAACAAAAACACCTGAAGGAACCTACGCACATAATTACATGGACGGAACATCAATGGCGACTCCCCATGTGGCTGGTGTTGCTGCTTTATTAATGGCAGCCGAGCCAACTGCTCCTGTAACGGATATCATAAAGGTATTGAAAGAGACGGCCAAGCATCCTGCTGGATCCCGCCGTCCAGATAACCGCTGGGGATGGGGGTTAATTCAACCATCCGAAGCACTCAAGGCTCTTAGGTGAGGCCACCAGGGGATAGCATCATGTTTAGACATAATAAGATTAGCTCAGAATTTGCCAATCGTTTGCGTAATTTAGAACCTCAGCAGACAGTCCGTGTGATTGTCTTGCTCAAAGTTGAGAACTTTAACCCACGCTGCGGTTATCGCCAATCCCCTGCGGAACGGAAAGCAGCTATAGAAGGAATACGCAATTCTGGCAAGCACGCTCTTAACTATATCCGTAAAATTCTTCAAGACTTCGGTGGTAAAGAACTCAATGAAGATCCTGGCCCCTTAGGCCACATCCCTGTTGAGATTTCCGCTGCTGGAGTCAATGCGTTAGCTGCATCTGATGCAGTTAAAGCTGTCATGGAGGATTTACCAGTTGAAGTAGGGGATGGTACTAGCAGTTTTCGTTGAAGGTGAAAGACTTTATGGCTAACTTTTGGGGTTTTGAATAGAACATCTGTATTACCCATGCGTTTTAATAGATAGCTCTATAAAAATTTTAAATTATTTTTTTTCTTTACGACTCTACCTATAGGTAGAGTTTATTTTCTGTTGCGATAAAAGATGATGACTTAAAGAAAGGCTGTTATATCTTGGTATTGATAGTCTTTGTAGGATTTATTCGTTGCAAAAATATGATAAACTTGACTGTATTTGTTCCTTTATCAGAGTTTGTGCTGTAAAGTATCTGAATATCTGGACTTAGGGCAAGTGACCCGGAAGAAGTTGCACTTGTTCCCTAAAATTTTATAAAAATTCATTTAGAGGAAAAGTAGTCGAAATTGGAACCATAGCACCACCTCCCATTGATTTATTCCTGTGGGAAGGTAATATAAAAAAATAGCAGTAGGAATTCCGGGCAGTAAAGAATACTTAAAAACTCAAATTGTCACCGGGACTCAAAGCATAAATTATACAGGAGAACCCTTGGAACCGGGCAAAACATATAGATGGTTCATCTTCTTAAGTGAATTAGATAACGCTTCTCCAACGCAGTTCGTTTCCTTCAAAGTAATGGAAGCACCACAGCGAAACCGCATCACCGCAGAATTGAAGCTTTTGGAAAGATTGCAGAAAAACAAAAGTGCTAATGCAGAAGGAATAGCATCAACCAAAGCGGAATACTTTGCTCAAAAAGAATTATGGTCAGATGCGCTACAGCAATTCTATTCCATTCCCAATCCCTCACCGGAATTATTGCAGAGAATCAAAGATATTCCTAATCATTTGTGTAAATCAAAATAAATTGTAATTTGATTTGCAATATTAATTACGTACGCAACCGCATTTTTGCATACCCCCCACACCACCCAGATATATAAAAACATAGAACACCAGACAGGGTTCACACTCAGTAAATCTACTATTGGTTCTAACTATTCATCAATTAAAACAACTTAACTGGAGAAACACAAATGAAAGGTTTAAAAGCAGCATCCGCGCTCGCATTACTTAGCTTCATGTTAATTAATCACAAAGCAAACGCTCAAACATTGCCCAATACTAATATCAAGCCACAGAGTGAGAAATTACAAGTTGAATCAAATCCAAATCAAGATAAAGCTGTAAATTACTTCAACCAAGGATTGAGTCTTTTGAAAGCGAAAAAATATCCTGAAGCAATCAAAGCTTTTAGTGAAGTAATCAAAATCCAGCCAAATAATCAATATGCTTACTTAGGTAGAGGGCTTTCCTATTTTAGGCTGAAGCAATATCAGCAAGCAAAGATTAATTTAGATAAAACAATAGAACTAGATAATTCAATAGCTGATGCTTACTTTTACCGAGGAATGACTAACTTTATGTTAAATAATAGAAATGATGCAATTACAGATTTACAAACGGCAGCGAATCTATTTGATAAAGATGGAAAAGCAGAAAAAGCCCAAATATGCCGTGATGCAATTAAGCGGATAAGTAATTTTTGATCCTCAAACTTGCCCTTCCCTTCGGAGGGTAGGACTATAGCTACAAAGCCCCCAATTTATCGAGGTAGGTTGGGGGGATATTCACCTTGAAAACAAAAGTAAAACCAAAAATATGAAGTTCTCACAATCATTTCCCAACATAGCGCTATCATTTATCAGCATTCTCACTTTTTCTGCATTACCTTTGAATAGCACAATCGCTTTAGAAACATCACCAGCTAATCTCAAAGGTAATTATCTTCTATCGCAAAACAATACTAATTCAATATCAACCGAGCAAATCAAACGAGTTGCAAAAAATCAAAATGCCACATTGGTTCAATATTCGCTGTTGACTGAAGATGCACAAGAATCCGAGTTAGCAATTTGGGTAATTAAACCTACTGGTGAAATTACCATGCGTCGCGTTGATTTAAAAGCTTTACAACAAAAATCAAAGACTCCCCTCGCAGAACTAATTACAAAAGCTCGTAATGAAATCGGTGTCAGAAGCGATTATCGTAAAGGTATTACTATTGATTCGAGAAAATCCAAAGAAAAATCTTCTCTAAACTGGAAACAACTCCATCAAGTATTAATCCAACCCATAGCCGATTTGTTACCCAAACAACCAGAAGAAAAAGTTGTTTTTATCCCTCAAAATGAATTATTCCTTGTTCCCTTCGCTGCATTACAAGATAACAACGGTAAATATCTGATTGAGAAACACACAATTTCTACCGCTCCCTCAATTCAAGTATTAGATTTACTTCACCAGCGAAAAATAGTACGCAATGACCAAAAATCATTTGTCCCTACAACTATGACAGATGATGAATTATTAATAGTGGGAAATCCCACAGCATCAAAAGTATCCTTGACAAAAGGAGATTCTTGTAAACCACCATCGTTACCAGGTGCAGAAAAAGAAGCAAAAGACATTGCACAAATATTCAAAACTCAAGCATTAACGGGTGATGCAGCGACAGAAACAGCTATTGTGCAAAAAATGCCACAAGCCAGAATTATTCACTTAGCAACCATGACTTATCCCGAAGACTGTAAAACAAATAACTCCCCCGGTGTAATTGCGCTTGCTGATTCCAATCAAGATGACGGTTGGTTAAGAACATCAGAAATCGAGAATTTAAACCTCAAAGCCGATTTAGTTGTTTTGTCGGGTTGCGATACAGCTTTGGGGAAAATTACAGGTGATGGTGTAATCGGGTTATCCCACGCTTTCTTGGGTGCTGGTTCGGATAGTGTTATTGGTTCGCTATGGTTGGTTCCCGATGAGTCTACAGCATCACTGATGACGGAATTTCATATTAACTTAAGTAAAAACACTGATAAAGCAGGTGCATTACGTCAAGCTATGTTGGAGACGATGAAAAAGTATCCAAATCCGAGCAATTGGGCTGGTTTTACGTTGGTTGGTTTGTTGTGATGTGGGGAGCTATAGGAATGGGTTATTACAAAATTGGGCGGAGTGTTTTTGTTAGTTTATTGATGGTTTTGTCTGCTTCTTTTGTTCCTAGTTTATCGATGGTTTTGATGACATCGCGGGTTTTAGCGCAGACGGTGGATGCACGGAAAGCGGAAGCTGATAGGTTGTTAAACCAAGGTGGTCAGCAGTATCATGAAGGTCAATTTAAAGCTGCTTTGCTATCCTGGAACCAAGCACTGCAGATATACAGACAAATTAATGATCGTGCTGGTATTAGTAGTACTGTGGGTAATCTCGGACTTATTTACATTTTCTTAGCGGACTATAAAAAAGCTATTGAATTTTTCGACGAAAGTTTAGCAATTGCGAAAGAATTCGGTGATTTAACACTTGAAGGTGCTGCACTAGTTAATTTAGGAATTGCTTACGATAAACTAGGGAAGCATAAGCAAGCTATTAAGTTCTACCAACAAGGTTTGATAATTTTTAAAGAAATTGGCTCCCAGACAGGTGAAGGTCGTGCGCTAACTAATCTAGGAATTGCTTACAGTTCTTTAGGAGACTATGCAAAAGCTATTGAGTTTTTCCAACAAAGTTTAGCAATCGCTAAAGAAATTGGCGATCGTGGTGGTGTTGGTGCTGCGCTGGGTAATCTAGGAAGTGCTTACAATTCTGTAGGAGACTATCAAAAAGCAATTGATTTGTTCCAACAACGTTTAGTGATCGCCAAAGAAATCGGTCATCGTGCTGATGAAAGTAGTGTGCTGAGTGATCTAGGAAATGCTTACTATTTCCTAAGAGACTATCAAAAAGCTATTAATTTGTTCCAACAGAGTTTAGTAATCGTTAAAGAAATAGGTGATCGCGCAGGTGTTGGCGATGCGCTGGGTAATCTAGGAAATATTTACAATTCTCTAGGAGAGTATAAAAAAGCCATTGACTTTTACCAACAAAGTTTAGTAATCGCTAAAGAAATCGGTAATCCCTATGCTGAAGGTGGTGTACTGACTAATATGGGACTTGTTTACAATTCTCTAGAGGACTATAAAAAAGCTATTGAATTACACAAACAAAGTTTAGTACTTTTCAAAGAAATCGGCAATCGCGATGCTGAAGGTAGTGCGCTGAATAATCTGGGACTTGCTTTGTTCAAATCTAAGAATTTTGTGGAAGCCGAAAAAGTCTTAAAATACGGAGTTGAGGTTCGGAAGTCTCAACGAAGTAGACTAGGAAATCAAAATAACTTAAAAATCTCGATTTTTGAGAGACAAGCAAACATTTATAGTACTCTACAACAAGTACTGATTGCTCAAAATAAAACTGATGCAGCCTTAGAAGTTGCCGAAAGTGGACGCGCTAGGGCTTTTGTAGATTTGCTGACTAGTCGTTTGTCTCCTAATGGTGATATTTATTCCGCTACAGAGCCAACTATTGACCAAATTAAACAAATTGCAAAAGCACAAAATTCTACTTTGGTGCAATATTCGATTATTGGTAAAGAATTCAAAGTTGCCGATAAACCACAAACTATAGAATCCGAACTCTATATCTGGGTAATCAAACCCACGGGTGAAGTTACATTCCGTAAAGCCGACCTCAAACCATTGTGGCAAAAAGAAAACACAACTTTATATGACCTCGTAACCACCAGTCGTCAATCCATCGGAGCAAGAGGTACAAATTTTCGTGGTATTGATGTATCCTTCAACCCCGACGCACCCAAAGCAACTAACAAACTAAAACGTCTCCACGAATTATTAATCGAACCCATAGCTGACTTATTACCCAAAAACCCGAACGCTAGAGTTACATTTATTCCCCAACGTAGTTTATTCCTCGTTCCCTTCCCCGCACTCCAAGACGCAAACGGCAAATATTTAATTGAAAAACACACCATTCTCACATCCCCATCAATCCAAGTTTTACAATTAACCCACGAAAAAAGACAACAGATAGGGAAGCAACTTATACAAGGAAATAATATGTTAATTGTCGGTAATCCCATTATGCCGAAAATACCACCAAAAATCGGCGAACCACCGCAACAGTTAACACCATTACCTGGTGCAGAACGAGAAGCCAAAGCTATTGCTCAGTTATTCAAAACTCAAGCATTAATCGGTAATCAAGCTACGGAAACAACTGTAACTCAACGCTTACCCCAAGCGCGATTGATTCACCTTGCAACTCACGGTATATTTGATGACTTTCAAGGTTTGAATAGCGGAATAGCTCTTACACCTTCTTCGGAAAACGAGGGAGGTGACGGATTATTAACTGCGGGAGAAATCCTCGATCTCAAGCTAAGTGCGGAATTAGTCGTGTTAAGTGCTTGCGATACCGGACGCGGCGAAATTACAGGTGATGGGGTAATTGGTTTATCGCGTTCTTGGATTAGTGCGGGTGTACCCAGTGTCTTAGTGTCGCTGTGGTCGGTTCCAGATGCGCCGACAGCCGAGTTGATGACGGAATTTTATCAAAATCTTCAAAATAACCCCGATAAAGCTACCGCACTGCGACAGGCAATGTTGACGACGATGAAACAGCATCCAAATCCTGTTGATTGGGCGGCTTTTACTTTGATTGGGGAAGCGGAGTAAATGGCTGTATTTGCGTAAAAATCGGGCGTACAGAGATGTCTACCCCACTCATATTGTATTCGACTCAACCGAAAACCGCTATATTAATGTACTAAATTATTGCGATAAAAACCAAGATTTACCGAAAAATACAATCAGTATGTAATTTCAGCTACTTGTGATTTAGCTACTTGTAATTTAATATACTTAGCGGAGCTAATCTTGTATCCCTCTCGATATATTGAAAATAACTAACTTCATCGGCTTAAACACTGCTTAATTGCATAATTAGCAAAGCCCTAGAAATAGATAGATATATAGTAGTAAAAAAATTACTTAAAGTAAAATCAGAAATCATGGGCAAAAAACATCACGATGTTCAAGTTTTAATGCATCACGCCTTTGCTATATTTTTAATTGTATTTTTGATTTCCGATGTGGGGAGAGTATATGCTTCTAGAAGTTTAGAATTAATCGCGCAACAGAGAGAAACGCAAGCAGATGCAATCGCCGAGTTTGAAGCACTAAAGTTAACGCAAGAAGGATTACAATTATTTAAGCAGGGAAGTAAGGAATCACTACTAGCAGCTAGGAATAAATTTGAAGCAGCGCTGGTTTTGTGGAATAAACTGGGCACCCTTCAAGCATTTGGCTTTGACGCTAATTATAACTGGGCAACAAGTAAAAATCTCAATCAATACCAAATTTTACACTTTGCAACTCACGGTTTTGTTAATCCCGAGCAACCGGAATTATCAGGAATTGTCCTTTCACTATTCAATAAAGATGGTGAACAAATACCGGGTTATTTACGTTTAGCAGATTTATTTGAACAAGATTACCCAGCAGAATTAATTGTATTAAGTGCTTGCGAAACTGGACTTGGTAAAAACGTTAGTGGTGAAGGCTTAGTAGGCTTGACAAGGGGACTAATGTATGCAGGTGCGTCAAGGGTTGCTTTGTCATTGTGGATTGTTGACGATGAAGGTACATCGGTACTGATGCAAGAGTTTTATAAACAGATGTTGCAGGAAAGTAAAACTCCTACTCAAGCATTAAGGGCTGCACAGCGCAAGTTATGGTCTAATCCAGAATGGCGCAAATGGCGCAATCCTTATTATTGGGCGGCTTTTACCTTGCAGGGTGAGTGGAATTGACGGCTGGCAATTTTGGTAATTTTCACTTCCTTTGGCAACTCATAGCTAGTTATCAATGTGGGGGTGACTAACCACAGAAAACTGCTAAAAATATATATATTTACTCAGAAAATCTATTTAATGTTCTAAAGTTTACTTTAAAGCTAAAGTCAAGAACTAGTAAACCCGGTTTTTTTAAGCAATAATATTTAATAACGTATTAATTACTTTGTGTAAAATTAAAAAAAATGCCGTAATTACACTTATTGATGGTTGGTGCTGTTAGCGAAGCGTAACGCAGCATTTACTAGGATTTCGCATCATTAATGTAATCACGAATGATTCATTGGTGCGCGCAAATTTGTCAATTTAGATTATGATTAATTTCATATCACCCATCCGACAGGGATTGGTTTGAATTTAATGGCTCAATACAAACACGACCGTTTCTTCAAGTTTTATATCCAATCTTTGTATAAAACCAAAGGGAATACTCTACAAAATATCCAAGTCCGCAATGATGAAGATTTGGAAATTGACTTGCTGTTTATGGCAGAACAAGAAAAAGTCGGGTGGGAACATTCTAATTTAGGTTTATTCGACTTATTAATGCAAGAACACCCGACACTGATTATCGAACATTACAGTTCCTATTTGGAAGAAACAGACATAAATAAATCAATTACCCGCAAGAATCTTTACTGGGAAAGAAAACAAAAAGAATTGGTTGAAAACACCAAAAACCAACCGGAATCAACAAAGTATCAACCAAGTAAAAAAGAAGCAAAAAAACAAATTGACAATCAAAATCCATTTACCTGGATTCTCGCGGTTAATTGTAGTGAAAAACTCTTAACATTATGTAACGCTCAAGCAGCAGCAGAACTGGGTGTAGGTGTATACCGACTACCAGGAATTTTACGGATGGGGATTGTGATTATCGAACAATTAGTAGATAGTCCAGAAACAATGTGGTTGAAAATGTTAGGAAATAAGGAAACAGCCAAAAGTGCTTTTAATTCTATTAAACAATTATCGCCAGAGCGGAGAGAGAAAAATGATATAATTAGTGCATGTATAAAATACTGTGTTTACCTAAAAGACATACCTGCTGACAGCTTAACTCCAGAGGATAGAGATTTTATGAAAACAATGGCACAAATCGATGCTTGGTATGAAGGCGAAATGAGTAAGGCTAGGCTAGAAGGCGAAATAAAGGGCAAACTGGAAGGTAAGCTGGAAGGCAAGCTGGAAGGCAAACTCGAAGGTAAGCTGGAAGGCAAGCTGGAAGGTAAAATTGAATCGGTCAATACCATAATTAAAGCTAAATTTGGCGCTTCTGTCACGCCACAGCTAGTTACTCAACTTGCAGAGCTAAACAGTCAACAGCTTGATGAATTTATACTAGGAATATTTAATTGGCAACAACCAGAAGAGATGGAGAGATGGCTTTGCGAGGTTCTAGGTAGGAAAAATGAATTTGATTAGTGTTTGATGCATACAGTCTAGAAGCCTGTTCCACAAATCCACAAATCCAAAATCATTTCCATTCTCCCTGTAAGGTAAAAGCAGCTCAGTAGTGGGGACTACGCCACTTGGAACTCTGCTACAGTTGACGTTGACCAGCTCGTAATGCTTGAGCAGGGGTGAGATTATTCATTAGCATTTGTTTGTAAAATTCCTGCATTAACACCGATGTTCCCTCATCGTTGACTTGCCACAATGACAGGGCTAACCGTTCTGCACCTGTATATATGAGTCCCCTTGTCAATCCCACCAATCCTTCACCACTGACATTTTTACCAAGTCCGATTTCACGCGCACTTAATACGATTAATTCGGCTGGGTAATCTTGTTCAAATAAATTTGCTGCAAATGAAAGGTTTAAAAACAGTATCCGCGATCGCATGACTTAGCTTCTACAAACCTGCATACCCCCACATTACCCAGAGATATACATACTAGGAACGGGTAAGAAGCATACTTTTATACTCGTTACTAATATCCCATAACTCGTCATTCAACCGCAAACACCAATCATGAATCGCAAACGTACTGTATCCGTTATTCTTCTCGCTAGTAGCATTTTGGCTTTAACAAACATCTTCCCACTTACCACAAATATTAAATTTAATTCTCCAGCTTCCGCTCAAACATCAGAAACAGAAACAGATAATCAGTTATTTTACATCTTTAAAGGACAGCGCATTCCTTTAACTTAGCAAAAACATACTGTTGCGGTTGAGTTCAAAACTTTACCCAAAACTCGTAGTCGTACCCCCAATCCTCTTTATCTCCAATTGGAAAACGATTTACAAACTGGTACTCGTACAGGTTCAACCTTTGGGTGAAAGTTATGCTGTTGTCACTTTACCTCCTAATAGCAGTAGCGATATTCAGAAAAAAATTCAAAATCAAAGTTACGTCAAGGCTGCTTTACCCGTATTAAGCCGCGCTGATAGTCAAGATACAATGGGCTGTGAAAAAGTAAATTACTCAACTGTATTGCTGAAAATGTAATATCTGTGTAAAACTCGATTCAAGTTCTGCCATTGTATAGCAATCCTAAATCATTTATAAATTTATTTTCGTAGAGACGACCCGATGGGTCGTCTCCTTTGAGGATCTATTTTTTCACGAGTCATTTAGGATTGGTATATACAGAGATTGTTTAACTTCTTTAAGTACATAGACATAAATATTTATATATTTTTTCAAGCAGATGAAATGGCTGTATTCCAGCACTGTTAAGAGTTCCCTGTTCCCTCTCTCAATTAGATAATTTATTTTGTATGACTACTTATAAAACCCATTTACATCTTTTAGTGTCTTGAAGTGAAGAACACAAAAGCATTGCTATTGATATAAAAATAGTTAGGATTATAATCTGCTCAACAGATATAATTGCTAATAGCAAAACTCCTCTGTAAATGTTATATTTATGACTTGAATGTCTAATTTTGTTTGTTTATACTTAGACGTGCAAAATATAAGTTAATTCATTCTTTTGTTCAATCAATTTCGCATTCTTTATTTTGCTATCCACAGTATTGCGGATACGAAAAAAAACAAAAATTCCAGTCTGCTCAAATAAAGTTCTCGCATAACCAAGAATAGGAAAAACCCTATTATTGGGCAGCTTTTACTGTTTCTGGTGAATGGCGATCATAAACCAATAGTTTCCTTAGTAGTTTATCAATACTCAAAAACCATGCTGAAATATTTAATCAACAAAAAAACAATCAGTGTTGCAGTTTCCACTACTACTTTAATTTCATTGTTTGCTCATCCCCAGCTATTAACCTATGCACAAAATTCGAGCAATCAAAATGTATCAACCTCTGATTCAGTAGTCCAAATAGACATTAAAGAGTGGGCTGCAGTTGCTCGTGTTGCAGAAAAAATAATTCGCGCTAATAATTTGGATGAAAATACTTGGCGTGTTATAGTTTCAGAGAAGTATGAAGATAACGCTTATGCTACTGATGTTAACTTAGTTGTTGTCTATAGCGGATTACTAGAAAAAATACGCGGTGATGATGCAGCTTTAGCTTTTGTTATCGGTCATGAACTAGGTCATCACGTTCGGCGTCATATAGCTGTGCGAGCTTCATTAGATAAGCAGTTAAAAGAAAAATTCACAACTGAAGCTAATGCAGAAATTGAAGAATTAATTGCAAAAGAGAAACAAAAATATGAAGATGCAAGAAATACAGGCACTGGAATAAGAATATTCTGTGGATTTACGGGTGTATGTAAAAAAGCACCAGTAAACATAGTTGCAATAGGAGTATCATTATTAACTAATGAAGGACAAGCAGACCCTCAAAAAATTGAGCAAAAGAGAAAAGAAATTATTGCTCGTAAAGAACAAGAATATTTTGCAGGATCGCGAGAACTCAACCATAAGCAGGAATTTGAAGCTGATGAATCAGGTTATATTTACATGGCAAAAGCGGGATATGACCCCAAAGGAGCTTTTAGGGTTTTCAATGTATTAGGACGTAGACCTGGGGCTGAAATTGAAAATAATACTCATCCCCGTACAACAGAAAGAATAGAAGCTTTAAATACCTTAATTCGACAACGTCCTTCCCAAGCTTTAGCAGCAGAAGGAGCAGCTAAATTACGTAGCAGCAAACCCCTAACTTTTGATGTTTCTAAAGATCAAATGTCTTTGTTAATTAATTCCCGTTTTGGTTCTTAAGCTATCACAATTCTAAAATTTGTGTAAACCGCCTAAACGCTGGGGTGCAGAAGGTGCGTGGAAGGTAGGAAAGGTCTTTGAAGCTAGGTAGTAGTAATTATGTACTAGTACACAAACTTGACCATACGTGGTTAGGGGGACAGTTTCTTCCGTTTCTTAAACACCCGCTCGCATCCCCTGCATTATAAATTGTTGGTGCGTGACTAGGGTGTTGATTCTGTAATATAATTGCCTGTTTAAGCGTCAGCGTAACGCACCGCTTTCTGATTAACGGTGCGTTACGGCAAATAATTTCTGCTTTTGGTTTTAATATTGTCGTGCCGTAACGCACCCTACTAATTTAAACATCAAAAATGCTTATCCTGCTTGCGGTTGGAGGTAATCTGATGTGCGCCTCCCACAGATGGTTGAAGCGATGGTACTCAGACAGAACTAAAGTGCGATCGCGTCCCAAACACCAGCACTGATGGTCAATACAAGTTTTCATTGAACATAGATATTACACACTGACCAACCGCTTCAATATTTGTGCAACTACATACAATTGGTTGCCTTCGGTTGTGCTGAGGGTAAATTTATCCGACAGCGCATAATGAGCGGAGTTGCGAGTAGCTAGCGCTGCGCTTTCGCTAACGTGGCGATCGCATTTAATAAATAAATAATCTTCTCCCGTCGTAATCAATGCAAACACGGGAAATGTAGTTGCAGCGATCATGTAAGCAAGGGTTTGGGGAATGGCTTGGCGAACACTAAAACCATAACGTTTGCTTTCAATCACAATCAACCACAGGCTATCACGGATTACCAAGGCATCAATCAACCCGTCGAGTTGGGTATCACCATCTTCAATTTCAAAGCGGACATATTTCTCACTTCGGACTTGGTACGGTGGATCGAAAAAGCCCAAAGTTTCCAATAAGGGCGAAAGTAGAATTAAGTTAACTGTACCTTCGGTAATAGACCCACTATCAGTGTAGTAAAGATATCTCTGCTTGAGGTGTTCGAGTTTGGCTTTTTCCGCATCGCTCAAGGTAGGCAATCTTTCCTTCCACTCAGTGAAAAAGCAAGCATCTTTAGTGGGCAAAATACCCAACTTTGTATGAGCTTCGGTAAGATTGGTAATTGCTTTGGTGATACCCAGAGTGACCATCAGAGTAATCGGGAGTCGGGATTGTTCTTTATGCTAACAGATCCTTGGCTTAAGCATATGGGTATTTTTGCATCAGACCCAACATTTGATGATTTTTTGACAGAAGTTGCAGCTTATCGTCAGCAAGTTTCAGAATCAGAGATTTTTGAATGACTCGCTATATAATGGATACAGACCATCTGAGTCTTTACGAACGCGCTCACCCTAAAGTAGGCGATCGCATACTTTAGGTGCGACAACATTCTTCTGATACGCTGTTCACAACAGTTGTGAGTCTTGAGGAACTGTATGCTGGGCGTATAGCTCAAATCCGTAAAGCCAGTATATCTGAAGCATTAGTCGCGGCATATGAGAAATTAAAGCAAATTTTCGTTCTGTTTTCAGATTTGGAAATTTTAGAATACGACCCTAGCGCAGATACAGCGGTTTTCAACTTGATGAGGTACAGTAGCCACAATTATTAAACCAGCAAACAATATAATGTAGGGGCACGGCTTCCGAAATACTACGGGTGAATCAAAAATCCTACTAGTGCCGTGCCCTTACGAGGTA
>Ga0224723_1000611_pt1 | contig 24159 bp, 22 predicted proteins | sample Balambano_FR2_Me_FD_161647 | JGI IMG/M metagenome (GOLD analysis project Ga0224723, IMG submission 161647) | Freshwater sediment microbial communities from Lake Towuti, South Sulawesi, Indonesia - Balambano_FR2_MetaG | ecosystem: Environmental > Aquatic > Freshwater > Lake > Sediment | place... | reverse complement strand
CAGACGCCTAACCGCCTCATTTCTTTCCCGACTATCATTATTACTTTTTCGGCTACTCTTATTCGGCTTACTGTTTCGTAAAGCGCAACAGATTACTAATGTTTGTTAACCTAATTACTTAAACCAATTCAAAAACCTATGAAAAAAAGAAATGTCTTCTCATTGCTCACGCTGGCATGCCTGGTTATTGCCTTCTCCTGCTCGGATGAAGTATCCATTGCGCCAGACGAAAACTTTGAAGTGCACGGCCAGGGAGTGACCCAAAGTTTTGTGCCCGGTGAAGTGCTCATCAAATTCAAATCGGGGGGCGCAAGTTCCCGTCTCGCTGCGGATGCCCTTGCAGCAATAGGCGCAACCGTAGTTGAGGAAATCTACACGCCCTCTATGGCCACCCAAAATGCACGCAGCAGAACAAAAGACGAGGGTCGCCTTGTTCTGGTTTCAACCGAACTGGAGACTCTGGATGCCATCGCGCGCGTAAAGGAGATGCCCGATGTAGCATACGCAGAACCCAACTGGATTTACCAGCACTTTGCAACCTCTAACGACACGTACTACACCAATGGGTCGTTGTGGGGTATGTATGGCGATGCCACCTCGCCCTCCAATCAATACGGAAGCCAGGCAGGCGAAGCCTGGGCAGCAGGCAAGACCGGATCGAATAACGTTTGGATTGGCATTATTGACGAAGGTTATATGTACACCCACGAAGACTTGTCGGCTAATGCTGGCACAAACCCAGGCGAGATTGCAGGCAATGGAGTTGATGATGACGGCAATGGCTACGTGGATGATGTGTACGGCTGGGATTTCGCAAATGGCGACAACAGTGTTTTTGACGGACTGAGCGATGATCATGGATCGCATGTGGCCGGCACGATAGGTGGCGTAGGTGGCAACAGTAAGGGCGTTGCCGGAGTGGTATGGACCGTGAAGATGATGAATGCCAAATTTTTGGGAAGCAATGGCGGCACAACCGCTAATGCTATTAAGTCTGTTGACTACTTTACAGACCTGAAGCAGCGGCATGGCATTAACCTGGTCGCTACCAACAACTCGTGGGGTGGTGGCGGATTTTCGCAGGGATTGTACGATGCTATTGAGCGTGCCAACCAGGCCGGCATTCTTTTTATAGCCGCTGCCGGCAATAGCACAAACGACAACGATGCCACTGCGTCTTACCCTGCTTCGTACAACAACACCAACATCATTGCGGTTGCCTCTATTGACAGCAACGGTGCTTTGTCAAGTTTCTCCAACTGGGGCGCTACCACCGTGGATTTAGGCGCACCGGGCAGAGGCATTTACTCTACCGTGCCCGTTCGCTCGCGTGGCCAAATTCGGTCTGGATACGCCAGTTACAGCGGCACGTCTATGGCCACACCGCACGTTTGTGGTGGTGCAGCATTGTACGCAGCCTCAAATCCTGGTGCATCGGCCAGCACGATTAAATCAGCTATCATGAATAGCACGGTGGCTACGTCTTCGTTGAGTGGCAAGACCGTAACTGGTGGCCGGCTTAACGTGAGTGGGTTCTGATTTTCTTTGAACACAACAAAAAGGCCCGCCCAGAGTGGGCCTTTTTGTTTTGTCCGTTACTCTTCCACAGTAACTTCCCCCAGGGTCGTCAACTTGCCCAGCGTAATAACTACGCCATTAATATCATTGATGGTATAACCGGTGGCAGGTGAAAAAGAAATTGTGTAGGTACCCGGTTGCAGTCCTTTTATCAAAAACTTTCCCTCATCATTAGCAAAGGTTGTTCCCAGCGTGTCATTGGCAATAATGGCATACACTGCTGGTTTTGCCAACGGCTCTGACAGCGTCCCTGCAACGGCACCACTGGTCGCCTCGGTTACTGCCCGGATAACAGGTTTTAGCAGGTATTTTCCGCTGGCACCTGCTCTTACGATGGAGCGTGCTGCATCAAAATCCAACAGCAAGGTATAAGCGATTCCTTCAACGAGATTCTGCTGCACATTAAGTTTAAGTCCGCTTTGCTGCGCGCTCGGTGTAGTCAGAAACTTTCTTTCCCCATTAATTTTGAGCGTGTTATCGTCACCCAGAATCAATCGCACTTGCGAGATCCGACCGGCCGGCAATTCAACTGCGCCCAACAGCGTATCCAACCCGTTTGTTAGTTCCAGCAGGTTGTATACACCGGGGGAAATGTCCAATGATTTCCAGCCGCTGCCGTTATCGGTATTTTCTGAATGTACCTGAACGCCCTGTATATCGATGTTAACTTCCTGGTAATCGCCAGGGGCATCGGTCAGGCGGATATCCAGCCGGGCCCGGTTGCCATCCTCTTCCGAGCACGAAGATAATAGTGCAAAAGAGAAGGCACTGCTAATCAATAGTTTCAAGGGTGTCATGCGCTGTAAATTTATATCCGTTGTAAAAGTACGATAGAGCCGTGCACGGGTTACACCCGATTTCGATCAATGGGCCTATTGCTCGACAAGCATATTCTTCTGCGGGGCTTTTATACTTTGTGTGCCAAACATCTGCCCAACGCCACCGGGCCGGTAAGAAATATTCACGGAGCACTGGCGTCACCCTCAAATAGGCCACCTAAAATATCCCGATAGGTATTAATATTAGCCCCATCCGTATGCCGGCCCGGTTTGAACTCCAGATTATGTTACTTTTGAAAATACATCCAGAATTTGTATTCGAATAACGGTATTTGATTTTCATATCTGGGTATTTTATTAAAGTGCTTACGGATTCTACCACGACAAAATGGGCTGCAACAGAACTTTTGATCAGAGAAGATCAATACCTCGCTATTGTATCAAACGAAGATGAAGTTGACACCAGCAGCAGCCGGATGCTCAATAAAAATCTGATTCACTTCTATTTTTGCCTGGAGGGCGTTGCTGCATTTCAGTTCAGTCCGCATTACAGCCGCGAACTGAGCCGGGGAAGGAATTATTTCATTTACGATCCCACCCGCGATTTAGCATTTGAACTGCGGTTAAAGGGTAAATGCCGACTCGTATTGCTATCCATAACGCTGGAAGGATTGCACAAACTTTTTATTGACGATCCGCATGAACTGAAATTCTTAAAGGTCGAAGGCGCGCACCATAAATTTTATGATGAAAAAGAAATACCCACGTCACTGCAGTTGGTTTTATCGCAGTTGTTTACTAAACAGTTGAGTGAAAATGCCCAGAAACTTTTCTATCAGGGTAAAGTGCTGGAAATTCTGAGTGAATATTTTTCAAGCCGCAAACCTGACACCGAATCGTGTCCCTTCCTGAACGATGAGACTACTATTCGCAAACTCAAACATGCTAAAGACTACGTGCTTGAAAACCTGAGCAATCCGCCATCGCTCAAAGTAATTTCCCGTGTAGCCGGTTTGAATGAGCATCAGCTCAAAACGGGATTTAAAGAATTATATGGTGCCCCAGTTTACAAATTTATTACCAATCACCGCCTGGATCAATCACGGCAGTTACTGGATACGCGAAATTACTCTGTTAAAGAAGTGGCCAATCACATCGGTTACATCAATACAAGCTATTTCATTGCAGCCTTCCGCAGCAGGTTTGGTATCACACCCAAGCAATACTTAAAACAAATCGATCACTGATAAGAATTAGCCGGTCAATAGGATGGAGCATGTAGAGAGTATCGGTCACTTTTTGGTTGCGGGAACAAACTTTCACAAAGCAGATACCCAAACACGGGGTAGGTTTGCCCTGTCGGCCGAGCAGTGCCAGGCTATGCTGCATAAGGCAAAGGAACATGGCTTTCGTGACTTTATCGTTTTATCCACATGTAACCGAACGGAAATTTACGCCTGTGCCCACCTGTCTATACTCAAGAACTTTTTGTGCAACGGGTATATTACTCATGCAGAGTATGACCAGTACTTCTATTTCAAAAGCGGACACGATGCTTTGCGGCACTTGTTTCATGTTGCCTGCGGTATGGATTCTCAGATTCTTGGCGACTATGAAATTGCCGGGCAATTGAAACGTGCCGTAGAGATGGCCAGGGCCTGCCAATTAGTGGGAGGCCTGACTGACCGTATTGCGGGCTTTGCATTTCAGGCTTCCAAAAAAGTTAAGACCGATACCCGTTTGAGCAGCGGAAAATATTCGGTAAGTCACGCAGCCATCGAACTGATGCGGGCCGAGGCACAGGCCACGAACTTTAAGCATGTGTTGGTGTTGGGTGCAGGTATTTTTGGTTCGGCAGTCAGCCATGCTATCCGGCAGGCGTTTCCCGCCATAAAGCTGACACTATCAAACCGCACGCACGAGAAAGCGCAGGAACTGGCTGCCCGGGTTCAGGCCTCGGTCATCCCTTTCAACCAGATTCACGACTCCCTGAATGAATTTGATGTCATCATCACCACGGCCGGTCTTACTCATTACTTGATAGAGCCAGCGCACCTGCGTGCAAACGAAAGCAAATTAATCCTGGACCTGAGTGTGCCCCTGGCTGTCAATCCGAAGATCAAAGACATGATGGGCATTCGGCTTTTTTCGTTGGATGAAGTTTCGAACTTCCACAACAATTTATTGAGAAGCAGGGAGATGGAACTGCCGGGAGCTGAGAAAATTATCGCTTCGTTCGTAGAGCGGTTCCTGGAATGGCACCGTGTTTATTATCACCGCCACATCATCTTTGGCTACAAAAACAAAATTCGACAGTTGGCCGGAGTCGGAGCATTTAGTGGAATACCGGAATCACCTTTAGACCAGTATGATAAGAGAATTGAACGTGCGTTCTTCGATCTAATCATGCAAATCAGAACCGAAGGTTATGCGGGCTGTAAGGTAATTGATGTGATGGGCGACCTGGTTCCGGTTGATTAGCATGACAACCTCCCGGACAATCCGTATTGGCACCCGCGATAGTGCCCTGGCGCTCTATCAGGCGAAAGCCGTACAAGCCTCCTTGCGCCAAATTAAAATCAAAACAGAGATCATCGAGATTACTTCAGATGGCGATGTTGATTTAGTTACACCGCTCTATGAGATGGGCATCCGTGGAATTTTCACCAAAGCGCTAGATGCCGCGCTGCTGGAAAACAAAATTGATCTGGCGGTTCATTCAACTAAAGACGTGCCGACCCAACCGGCCCGTGGCCTGATTGTCTCCGGTGTGTTAGAGCGTGCAACGCCCTTTGATTGTTTAGTGCTGCCAATGGGGAATTTAGTGTTTGATTTTGAAAAGCCGGCCATCATTGCCACCAGCAGTCTGCGCAGGAAGCTGCAATGGCTTAACCGTTACCCGCATCACTCCACGGAAAATTTGAGGGGCAATATTCAGACGCGATTAAACAAGCTGGATAGCGGCCCGTGGCAAGGGGCCATTTTTGCGCAGGCTGCGTTGGAGCGCCTGCAACTGACCAGTCACCATTTTGTTTCGCTCGATTGGATGCTCCCCTCACCCGCCCAAGGTGCCATCGGAATGATTTGCCGTGATGACGATACTTTTGTGTGGGATGCATGCCGGGCCATCAACCACCACGAAACGGAAATGTGCATCACCATGGAACGTGATTTTTTATCGGCCCTGCATGGCGGTTGTGCCGTTCCTATCGCAGCGCATGCAGCAGTAAACGACAATCACATTTTTTTTCGGGGTAACGTAATGACGCTCAATGCCAAATCGAAGTGCGAGGTTGCGTTAACATTTGATAAAGCCGAGTGGCACAGGGCCGGGCAGCTCGCGGCAAAAAAAATCCTGTCGCAAGGTGCGAAAGCCATCATCAAAACATTCAGACAATCGTGAGCCGCAGTCCGCACATATTGGTAACTCGCCAAAAAAAAATGGCTGGCGAAGAAAGCCTCGAAGCACGAGGCTGGAAATTTTCGCACCATGATTTTATTCAGAAGCGACTGACTATACCAAAACCGCTCACATCTGAACTAAAAGAAAATATAGTCCTCACCAGTCAGATGGGCTTCCGGGCATTCGTTGAGATTATCGTTCAAAATGGCCTTAATAAGTCGAATTTCAGCGTTTTTTGCACATCGCAAACCACTTACCAATCGGTATTATCGGCTGGCCTTTCTATCAAAGGCGTTGCTCATAATGCCGAGTTGCTGGCGAATGAGATTCTGAAAAATCGCATGATTACTTCCGTGACATTTATTGCCGGAAACCGAAGGCGTGATGAATTGCCGCAAGTTTTGCGACAGCATGGCGTTGCTGTTCACGAAGTCATGGCCTATCGCACCGACCTCACACCCATAACGATTGCCGAAGCCTTTGAAGGCATCGTGTTCTTCAGTCCGAGCGCGATTGATAGTTTTCTGTTGCTGAATCGCATCACAAGAATATCTTGTTTCTGCATTGGGCAGACCACCGCCCGGTATGCGCAACAAAAAGGATTTGAATCCGCGCTGGTCGCTGAAAATCCAACGGAAGAAGCTATGGTTAGTTTATTGAACCACCATTTTTCAAAACCATCTGTTCATGCTCAAGAATGATTTGTTGCTGAAAGCGCTGCGTCAGCAAGAAGTGACACGCCCACCGGTCTGGATGATGCGCCAGGCCGGCCGTTATTTACCCGACTACATAGTACTGAAGAATCGATACGATTTCTTCACACGTGTACAAACACCAGAACTGGCTTGCGCCATCACGCTCCAGCCTGTTGACATACTAGGCGTGGACGCGGCCATTATTTTTTCAGACATACTGGTCATTCCGCAAGCAATGGGTATGGAAGTGTTGATGGAAGAGAACAAAGGTCCGTTGCTACCCCACACAATAAAATCGGAAAATGATATTGACAAACTGACCGTCACGGTGGGCGATCAACTACAATACGTTTTTGATGCCATTACCTTGACGAAGAAAGAATTGAATGATCGGGTTCCCTTGATCGGGTTTTCCGGTGCTCCTTTTACTTTGCTGTGTTATATGGTGGAAGGCAAGGGAAGCAAAGGCTTTGAGAAAGCAAAAGCGGTTTGCTTTACACAGCCTGCATTGGCCGCAAAGCTGTTGCAAAAGATAACCGATGCTTCTGTTCAATATTTGATTGGTCAGGTAAAGGCAGGTGCGGATGTTGTTCAGGTATTTGATAGCTGGAGCGGACTCCTGGGCCCTGATGATTTTAATCGCTTCGCAGCTCCTTATTTATTACAAATAGCCGAAGCCCTTACTCCGCATGCACCCGTCATACTTTTCCCGAAAGGGAGCAACTACGCTTTGCGCGAACTATCACTCAGCAACTATGTTTCGGGCATCGGTGTAGATTGGACTGTATCACCAGCCGGTGCGCGGAAAGAAACGCAAAATCGGGTAGCCCTTCAGGGCAATCTTGATCCGGGAAAATTGCTATTGCCGCCAACCGAGATTCGTAAAGAGGTTCACCACATGATTGATGCATTTGGCGTAAAAGGCTACATCGCCAACCTGGGTCATGGCATCACGCCAAACGTGCCTGTTGAACATGCCAAAGCTTTTGTAAACGCTGTAAAAGAGTATGAGTCAATCGCCATTTTATAAAGACCGCTTCACCGCGCACATTGAAAGATTGCGGGATGAGATTTGTCAATCCCTGGAAAAGGCAGATGGAAAAACTCGCTTTGTCTCTGATTTTTGGGAGCGGCCGGGAGGCGGAGGTGGCGAAAGTCGAGTGATCAGCAACGGGAATATCTTTGAAAAGGGCGGTGTGAATATCTCGGTTGTTCATGGCTTGCTGCCAAACTTAGCGGCTCAGCAACTGAAGGTGCAGGGAGAAAAATTCTTTGCCTGCGGATTGTCGTTGGTTATTCATCCATTCAACCCGTTTGTACCCACGGTGCATGCCAATTGGCGATACCTGGAAGTATACGCTACCGATGGAAGTATTGTTGATGCATGGTTTGGCGGTGGCACTGATCTGACACCGTATTACCTGTTTGAAGAAGACGCCATCCATTTTCATGCAGTTCAGAAATCATGTTGCGACAGGTTTGATGTTACGCTTTATCCAACACTTAAGATACAATGCGATGACTATTTCTGCAATCATCACCGGGGTGGTGAACGCAGGGGCATTGGCGGTATTTTTTTCGACCATTGCCGAGCCGCCCAAAATCATTCGCTCGATTTCTGGCAAGCTTTTGCAGAAGCAAACGGTAATAGCTTTATCGAAAGCTACCTGCCCATTGTGAAGAGAAGAAAAGACATGCCGTTCTCGGCTCAACACAAACACTGGCAGGAAATCAGGAGGGGGCGATACGTAGAGTTCAACTTGCTGCACGACCGCGGCACTTTGTTCGGAATTAGAACCAACGGCCGCACAGAAAGCATCCTGATGAGTCTGCCGCCCACCGTGAGGTTTGAATATAATGATCAACCTGCCAAGGAAAGTGAAGAAGCCCGGCTCGTAGAGGTACTGATGCATCCAAAGGACTGGCTTCAATTAAATCCTGCCTCCGTATGATCAGAAGAAACAGAATTTTGAGGAACTCCTCATCAATCCGAAATCTCGTTCAGGAGACGACACTGAACGTCACAGATTTTATCGTGCCGGTCTTCGTGATGGAAGGCGAAAACATCAAGGAAGAAATCGGCAGCATGCCGGGATATTTTCGTTACTCGCTCGATCAGGTCATTGAGGAATTAAAATCTTGCTACTCGCTGGGTTTACGTTGTGCTTTGTTGTTCGTGAAAGTTCCGGACGAGCTGAAGGACAACAGGGGCAGAGAAGCCTTGAATGAAAATGGTTTGATGCAACGCAGTATTCGCGCGATAAAAGCTGCCATACCGGACATGGTAGTCATGACCGATGTAGCGCTTGATCCGTATTCATCGTTCGGGCACGATGGCATCGTAGAAAACCAGGAGATTGTGAATGACAAAACCGTTGAGGTGTTGGCAAAGATGAGCGTAAGTCATGCACGGGCAGGTGCTGACTTTGTTGCCCCCAGCGATATGATGGATGGCCGTATTGGCGCTATTCGTCAGGCATTGGAGGCGGCAGGTTTTTATAACACGGGCATCATGAGCTATGCGGCTAAGTATGCGTCATGCTTTTATGGACCCTTTCGCGATGCGCTCGACAGCGCGCCAGGCTTTGGAGATAAGAGAACCTACCAAATGAATCCTGCCAATCGGTTGGAGGCAATCAAAGAAGTGCGCACGGATGTGGAAGAAGGCGCAGACATTATCATGGTGAAACCGGCTCATGCTTATTTGGACGTTATTCGTGAAGTAAAGAACGAGATTAAACTGCCCGTAAGCGCCTATCATGTAAGCGGTGAATACGCAATGATCAAAGCCGCAGCTACAGCCGGATATCTGAACGAGGAGCAAGCTATTATGGAGGTGTTGACAGGAATCAAGCGGGCCGGGGCGGATTTGATCGCGACTTATTTTGCGAAACAAGCTGCTGAACTCGTTCAAAAAAGTAAGTAGGATAGTATGATTCAATCTCGAAGTCAAAGTTTATTTGAGCGCGCACAACAGCATATTCCGGGTGGAGTAAACTCTCCGGTTCGTGCGTTTAAAAGCGTGGGGGGAACACCGGTATTCATTAAGAAGGCCAAAGGCGCCTATTTATATGATGAGGATGGGAATCGGTATATCGATTACATCAATTCATGGGGTCCGATGATTATGGGTCATGCCCATGAGCCCTTGGTGGAAGCAATACGTCAACAGGCTGCAGACTCCACTTCATTTGGCGCACCAACCGAACTGGAAATAAAAATGGCCGAACTCATCAAGTCGATGGTTCCCGGTGTGGATCTCATTCGCATGGTGAGCAGTGGCACCGAGGCCTGCATGAGTGCGATCAGGCTGGCGCGTGGTTATACCGGCAGAAACAAGTTTATCAAGTTCGATGGTTGTTATCACGGCCATGCGGATTCTTTTCTTGTCAAAGCCGGAAGTGGTATGGCTACGCTAAACATTCAGTCGGCTCCTGGGGTTTCCACTGCCGTGGCACAAGATACCCTTACGGCTCCGTACAATGATTTAGGTTCGGTGGAGGCACTGATTGCTCAAAACCCTAGTCAGATTGCCGCCATTATTATTGAGCCTGTGGCAGGTAACATGGGTTGCATTTTGCCTAAGGAAGGATATTTGAAGTCGCTGCGGGCATTGTGTGATCAGCATGGCATCATTCTGATCTTCGATGAAGTGATGACCGGCTTTCGGCTGGCACCGGGCGGTGCACAGGAATTATTTAACATCAAGGCCGATCTGGTTACATACGGGAAAATTATTGGTGGCGGTTTGCCGGTGGGCGCCTTTGGCGGAAGAAAAGAGATCATGCAATGCATTGCGCCACTGGGCAATGTTTACCAGGCGGGCACACTCAGCGGCAACCCGATTGCCATGATTGCCGGTTATACTTTGTTGCAGGAGTTGAAAAATAATCGAGCGATCTATCAAAAGTTAGAACAAACCACTGCGCAAGTGGCCGCAGGCATTTCAAGTGTGCTACATGGAAAAGGTGTTGATCATACAGTGAATGTCCTGGGAAGTATGATGAGTGTTCACTTCGGCAAACATGCCGTTGCTGATTTTGAAACGGCTAAACAATGTGATATCTCATTGTTTAATCGTTTCTTCCACCATTTGCTACGGCATGGTGTTTATTTACCACCCTCTGCTTACGAAAGCTGGTTCATCAGTTCAGCGATTACGGATGCAGCGGTTACAGCAACAATAGAAGCAGTAAAACAATTTAACTGAAATGGCCTCACAAGCAGTACTGTTGGCTAATCTTGGTTCACCGGATTCGTATCGGGTAAAAGATGTACGGGCGTACCTCGATGAGTTTTTAATGGACGAGCGTGTGCTAGACCTCTCATACTTCGGTCGCTTATTGCTGGTAAAAGGCATCATCGTTCCATTTCGTGCACCCAAGAGCGCAGCCAAATACAAAACCATTTGGACAAGTAATGGCTCACCGCTGATTTATATCTCACAGCGAGTGCAGGAAAAATTAAAAAGCGCCCTTCAATTGCCGGTTGAGTTATGTATGCGCTATGCCAATCCCACCCCAGCGTCTGCGCTTGATAAACTGCAACATGAGAATCCAGACCTGGAGGAGGCTGTCTTGGTGCCGCTCTATCCACACTACGCCATGAGCAGTTATGAAACAGCCGTAGAGCATGTGAAGAGTGCTTTCAACACAAAGAATTATTCTTTTAAGCTGAAAGTTGTGCCGCCATTTTACAGTGATGGGCATTATGTGGATGCATTGACTACAAGCATTAAACCCTACCTGGAAGCAGACTTCGATCATCTTTTATTCAGCTATCACGGTATACCCAAACGACATGTACTCAAGACTGATTGCACGCATTCGCATTGCTTCAGTTTGGAAAATTGCTGCGCGATAAAGTCAGAGGCACATGCAGTTTGCTATCGCCATCAAATAATTGAAACAACTAACCTGGTAGCAGAAAAACTGGGGCTGCGGGCTGACCAATTCAGTTTTTCCTTTCAATCTCGACTCGGCACCGATGCCTGGTTGCAGCCTTACACGGCAGAGCAACTGAAAAAATTCCCACAACAGGGCATCAAAAAATTAGTAGTAGTTTGTCCCGCTTTTGTTAGCGATTGTCTTGAGACACTGGAGGAAATACAAGTCGAGGGTCGGTATGATTTTATGAAGGCAGGCGGTGAGTCCTACCAGGTTATTCCATGCCTGAATGACCGTGAAGATTGGATTAACACGCTGGTTCATTTAGTGAACAAACAGATTGCACAATCAACTGCCGCCTGACATGTACTTTTATGTAAAAGCTCTCCATATCATTTTTGTTGTTACTTGGTTTGCAGGGCTTTTTTACATCGTCAGGCTTTTTATCTACAACCGCGAAGCGAACGATAAACCCGAGCCGGAACGGAAAGTACTACAGGCACAATTCGGAATCATGATCAGGCGACTGTGGTATATCATCACATGGCCATCGGGCATACTCACTATAGTTTTTGGAGCATGGATGGCGATTCTATTTGGCAGCCTGCCCGCCTGGTTGATGATAAAAGTAGGCTTGGTTCTTTTGCTACTGGCCTACCACCTCTCGCTGCAGCACATGGTTAGTCAACAAGCAAAAGGTATTTTTCAGTATACCTCCCGGCAGCTTCGCGTTTGGAATGAAGTAGCAACGCTCTTTTTAGTATCTATTGTTTTCCTGGTGGTACTGAAGAGCATTTATGATTGGCTGCAGATATTGCTTATCCTTTTAATCGTTATTATTTGTGCGATGGCGTTGATCGACTTAATCACAAGACAAAGAAAATAGCCCACGACATACGGTTTTGTGCTCTTCCAGCCAGTTTGTCTAATGTTTTGGATTCATTTGCAATCAAAACATGAACAAAAGTAAATTCTTCATTCTGTTTAACGATTATTTAATGATAAACAACTAAAGGTGTAAACCTCACTATGGCAGAGCTGTTCTTGCTCGTAAACCAACCATAACGCTTTATGAAAACCATACTTCTTGACGTCATCAACATTCCTGTAGATGACCCCATCGCGTTTACATTCTTTACAGGCTACATGGCCATGTTGGCCGCGTCTGTTTTCTTTTTCGTTGAGCGAAGCAGCGTAGAAGGGAAATGGAAATTATCGCTCCTGATCTCAGGACTTATTACCGGTATTGCGGCCGTGCACTACTACTATATGCGCGACTACTATCTGGCCACGGGGTCAAATCCTACTGCGCTGCGTTACATCGATTGGACACTCACTGTACCGTTGATGTGTGTTGAATTCTATTTGTTAACCCGTTCGGCAGGGGCCCACATCTCGTTGATGTGGAAGCTTATTATTGCCTCAGTGTGGATGTTGGTAACAGGCTATATTGGCGAGGCTTTTACCGATGGTTCGACCAGCCATTCATTTCTGTGGGGCGCGCTGTCGACCATAGGCTATGTGTACATTTTGTACACCGCATGGTTCGGTGAAGTAGCGAAGCTGGCGCAGAATGCAGGCAATACCTCAGTAACTACAGGCGTGCGCGCCCTGGCGTGGTTTGTGTTGGTGGGCTGGGCCATCTATCCCATTGGCTATATGTGTATGCCAGGTGGCTGGCTCAACACTTCATTAGGCTGGAGCTCGGCAAATGTAGACTTGTTCTACAACATTGCTGATGCTGTAAATAAAATAGGTTTTGGGCTGGTAGTGTACAGTGTGGCAGTGTCTCAGAAAAAATAGTAACGCAATGGATGTAACAATCGATTCGGTGGATTTTCGAACAAAACCATTGTTTCAACTCACGCAAGAGATGCTGGATTGCGTGCGCGACTATAACTTCGAGCGGCTGGCGATGATTTGCGATGATGACTATGGCATCGTGGACATCAACACCGCGGGCAGGTCGGAAATCATACGCGACAGGGCGGGCTGGGAAAATTGGTTTACCAGCCTTTTCGAGAAACTGAAAGCTATGCAGGCCAAAACATGGTCGGAAATAACGAACTACGAGGTGGTTGCCAGCACCGATATGGCGTACAGCGTGGTAGACTTCGACCAATATTTCATTGCCGGGAACGAGCGGTTGCGATTTGGGGTACTGGCTACCATCGTCTGGAAAAAGACCACTGAAGGGTGGCGGGAGGCGCGCTACCACAGTTCTTTAAAAACGGTTGAGCCGATGCAGTAGATGCTGCGCAATGAAGAGCCCCGTTCGCCCAACGGGGCTCTTTTCTAAAATGCGTTGTGTCTGTCTCTTGTTTTTTCTGCTGTTAGTTGAAATCAAGCACCTGAAAATATGCTCACTTTCGCCTCTTGTAGAGTTGTTGGGATCAGCAAGTGATAGCTAATTCTGTAGCAGATCTGTTGAATCTGTCCGCCTCCTGCGTATTTGCCTGTGGCAGCTTTTTTATTTACTTCAAGTTAAATCTGGGGACTTTAAAATAATCACCAAGCTCAAAGTGCAGATAGGTGCAAGGAGGTATGCCGAAGACATTTCATTATAATTCCCCTTATTTAGTTCTTGCAAAACTTGAATGCTATCAGGATTTTAGCTGTACGCATTTGCACGAACACCATGCCGACCTATTCGTTACGCGACCTTATCGTTTATTTTCTGAAACTAGGTACCTGGGGTTTTGGCGGACCGGTAGCATTGGTGGGTTACATGCACCGCGATTTGGTAGAGCGTAAAAACTGGATAAGCGAAGATGACTACAGAGAAGGATTAGCGCTCTCGCAACTGGCTCCCGGGCCATTGGCAGCACAATTGGCAATCTATCTGGGCTATGTTCATTATCGCGTGTTGGGGGCCACACTTGCGGGTATTGCCTTCGTACTCCCGTCATTTCTTATGGTGCTCGGAATTGGGTATGCCTACGTTTTGTATGGTGGCTTGTCGTGGATGCAGGCTGTATTCTATGGCGTTGGCGCTTCCGTCATCGGGATCATGGCAATAGGAAGTTATAAACTCACCACCAAAAGCATAGGAAAAGACAAATTGCTTTGGCTGATATTCATTGTTTTGGCAGTCACTACATTTATCACTGAAGAAGAAATACTCTGGGTTATTCTTTCGGCAGGTGTGGCAGTTTGGTTTGCGAAAGCTCCCCCGAAAGGGTTGGGCCTGCATACAAATACAATGCTGCCTACCATCTTGGTTCAACTTGAGCCGATTGCCACCGAATCGAAGCTCTGGGAGATCGCCTGGTTTTTTACCAAGGCTGGAGCGTTTGTTTTCGGCAGCGGGCTGGCTATTGTGCCCTTTCTGTATGGTGGTGTCGTGAAGGAGTTCGCCTGGCTTTCGGAGCAACAATTTCTCGATGCCGTGGCAGTCGCCATGATAACACCCGGCCCGGTGGTGATTACAGTGGGCTTCATCGGCTACCTGGTTGCGGGCGTGCCGGGGGCGGTGGTGGCGGCCCTCGCCACGTTTGTACCGTGTTACTTGTTTACCGTTATACCGGCACCCTACTTTAAGAAGTACGGCAAGCACCCTGCCATCAAAGCATTTGTGGATGGAGTAACTGCGGCCGCCATTGGCGCTATTGCAGGTGCGGTGCTGGTACTGGGCAAGCGAACGTTGACCGATTTGCCGTCCATCCTGATTTGCCTGATTACGGTTGGAATATTGTTTAAATTTAAGAAAATACAAGAGCCTTTTATCATTGCCGGTGCCGCGCTGCTCGGCATCATCTTGAAACTTTGGACTTGAAAGCGGCCAGACGATTGACATGAAAAAGTCAGAACAAACAAAATAGTTATGGATAGAAAATTATTCTTGCAAAACAGCCTGGTGCTGGCCGGGGCAAGTCTGCTTCCCGCAAATTCTGTATTCGCGCAGAGCATAAAGGAAAGTAAAATGGATAAGCTCACGGATGCGGAAGGCAACTTTGCCTTGCAACCTTTACCCTACAACGAAAATTTCCTCGAGCCTTCCATGGATCAGGAGACGCTCCACCTGCATTACACCTTTCACCATGGCGATGCCGTGAAAGCCGCCAATAAAGATCTGCAAATGATGAAGAAGGCGATGGATGAGAACAACTTTGAAACAGTGGATTACTGGACAAAAAAACTTTCTTTCCACCTGTCGTCTCATATTCTTCATACCATTTTCTGGACTAACCTCACCAATAAGAAAGGCGACCCCAAGGGAGAGTTACTCAGGCAGATCGAAAAAGATTTTGGCACATACGACAAGCTGAAGGCACTCATTGCCAGAACCAGCAAAGGTGTTGATGGCAACGGATGGGGAATTCTCGGCTACCATCCATCCACCCGAAAGCTCACCGTACTGCAATGCGAAAATCATGAAAAGCTTACGCAATGGGGTGTGATACCCGTGTTGGTGATTGATGTGTGGGAGCACTCGTACTACCTTAAGTACCGAAACCGCAGGGCAGAATTTGTAGACAACTTATTTCCCATTATCAATTGGGATAACGTGGCAGAGCGATACGCAACGGCTCAAAAAATTGGTGATTAAACGCAACTCTATGAAAATCAAAAATCTGGCCTTAATCCCGCTGCTGGCGTTGTCGCTAAGCTGCGCAAGGGAATTTTCAATTTTATCTACCGATGTTCCGCAAGCGGTCATGACGAGTTTCAACAACAGATATCCGGGCGCAACGGACGTTGAGTGGGAAGTGGAGAAAGAAGACGGCAAACTGTATTTTGAAGCGGAGTTCAAAATAAACGGAAGGGAGATGGAAGCCTACTTCAGGCCCGATGGTACGTTTACTAAAGAGGAATAACGCTATCTAAAAAACATTCCCGATCCCGAAATATTGTCAGCTTCGCGCCAGTTGGGTTGCCAGAAAGCGCGCTTTGAATTTGGCGTGCCGCTCTTGTCGACATCCTGAACCACCACATTCACGCGCACGGTTTGCCAGTTATTGCCCTGTTGTTTCTGGATGTAACTCAAAGGCACGGCCACCTCGAAGGCATAACCACTCTTGTTGCGAATGCATTTCCAGGCAAGCGCTTTTTCCTCTTCGCTCATATCCCAACTGGCATTCTTCTGGTTGGCGTCTTCCGGACTGGCAATAAAATAGATGGAGTTCTTGAACCAGTCGTCACCTCGGTCGGAGGCGCTCTTAGCTGTAGGCTGCCCATCAATGACGAAGCCAACAAAATCCTGCCGAAACGCGGCCTGATCGGCCAACGCTATAATTTCAGCATCGTTTACCTGTACGCCCAAGTATAGAAAATTGTCATCGTAGGTTACTCCGAATTGTGCGCTCTCCGGAGCACCAAACGTGTAGGGCAGGGTTTTCCAATCGTCCAGTTTACCATCTACTGTAACTTTACCCGATGATTTTTTCAGTTCGTAGCGCTTGACAGGCGCAACATTAAACTCAAAGGGCACCAGCAGCGTGGCCTTTTTTGTACCATCCTGCACAGCCACTTCGGCTTTCATTTTAACGCTTTTCAATTGTTCTGCCGGTTTCTCTTTGCGCGCTTCTAACCCCATGGCCAGAAAGGAAACACTATTGGGCGCCAGGGTAATTTCAGGTTTGGGCAGATCCGTTTTCATGTCCCACGAAAAGCCGTTGGAAAGCTTGACTTTTACAGGCACATCGAACGGGTTGGTAAGCCTGAACCGTATAGAGTCCTTCCTAAAAGTCGGCTCGCGCACGTACACAGGCTCAGTGCGGATAATTTCCGATGACCAGATTTTTTCAGTGAACTTCTGGATTTCTTCTGTGTGCGGAGCGTCATCAAAAATGCCCTCCAGTTGCAGGTTGGCGAAAATTGGCCCCTGGTCGGTCATCGTTACCCACACAAAGTGATCAAACTCCCCAAACTGAGGGCCGCGCAATGCCGAGCTGCCACCAGTAGTGGCCAGGATGTAGTACCTTGAATTGTTGCGCTCATATTTAACATACTGATGGTGGTGCCCAACAAAGACCGTGTGCTTGCGGTTGGCCAGCAATTTTTCTACATCAAACCATTTAACGGGGTCAGTTTGCTGCACCCACAGCGGCTGGTGCATGAATAGAAAGGTCCACTTTACCTGTTGGTGTTGGTCAAGCGTTTTGCGTATCCACTCTAACTGCGGAGCTGAGATGCTGCCTCTGCCGGAGCCGCGCGCCTGGTCTTCAGAGTTCAGGGCCATGAAGAGCACGTCTTTGTAAACAAACGAGTAGTGCTTCAGCCCGAAGCGCTTCTCCCACACTTTTTCCATTACCGGGTTGGTGATATCGTGATTGCCCGGCACAAAGAAGAACGGCATTTCCAATTGATCCACAAAACTGCAGAACTCATCCCACTGCCGCTTTAGCTCCACCGTGTCGGTGGTGTAGCCTTCTATTAAATCACCTACGCTCATCACCAACTCAGGCTGGAGCAGGTTGAGTTTTTTTACGCCATCTTCAAAAACACCCGGGCGGTGGCCACCGGTTCGGTCGGTCACGATAGCGAACTGAAACTGACCGGGTTTATCGTTGATGTTCCGGTTGGTCCACGGCTTTGCACCAGTAGGCCGTTCAATTTTTAAGTCAGGGTGTTGCAAGGTTTGTTGAGCCCAGATGGGGGCAACCAAAAAGAGAAGAAAGAAAAGGATAACAAGCTGCTTCATTTTCGAAATATCAGGTGTTAAAAGTACCAAAACTAAAGTGGCGTATTCAACAGCTTGGATTAAGATAGTATTAAGCATGATCAATGGCGTTCGGGTGATGCCAGATGCCATGATTCAAACCAAATTGGCACGAGTAGGGTGTTGATGCCGCTTTTTTTTGCCTGACGGTATCCGTATTTTAACATCATGAAGACAAAAATCACCCTCATTTTCCTTGGCTGCGCGTTGTTAAGTTCCCTGGCCTACAATGTGTGGCAATACCGGCAAATTGTGGCGCTGGATGAGATTGCCGAACGCAATATTAAGCTGGCCGAACACGCGCGTAACGAGGCGATGATGCAGCAGCGCCTGGCAAGCGAGGCCATGGCGCGGGCAAATGCAGAGGCAGCACGGGCGTTGACTGCATCCAAAAGATAGCTGTTCTGGTTGTTTATTTTCAGCTTTCGCAGCTCTTACCCAATCTCGATCACCACATCATCGCTGAGCGGGTGGCCCACACAGGTAAGCACATAGCCTTCGGCACGCTCGGCTTGCGACAAGCCTTCTTCTTCATCCAATTTCACCCGTCCGCTTAGCGCTTTGCCTCGGCAGGCTGTGCACAAACCGCTCTGGCAGGAGTAGGGCAGGTCGATGCCCGCATCGAGGGCGGTTTCTAAAATGGTTTGATTGGGCGGCACCAGCACTTTAAACTCCTGGCCGTCAAAGCGGATGGTCACCTCGTGCGCAGTTGCCTCTGTGGTGTCGGCTGGTTTCTTTTCCTCTTTCGCGATGGTGCCCTGTACGAAACTTTCCTTAAAGATTTTTTCTTTAGGGATGTTGATTTGCGCCAGCAAGGTATCAACATTTCTCATCATGCCTTCGGGCCCGCACATCAGGTAAGTGGTCTTCTCTATACCCCAGTTGGGGATGCGCTCAAACAGCTTCTTCAGCATGTCGGGATTCAGCAGGCCCGAGTAGCCCTGCCAGTTCATGGGTGCGTTGTCGAGCACGTGAATCACGTGCAGGCGGCCTTCGTACTGTGTTTCGAGCGCGGCAAAGGCGTCTTTAAAAATAATGCTGTCGATGTCGCGGTTGCAATAGATAAGCGAACAGATGCTGTCGGGTTCCTGTGTTAGCGTGCTTTTGATAATCGACATCATAGGCGTGATGCCCGAGCCCCCGGCAAACATCACCAGGTGGCGTTTGCGGTCAGCTGCATATTCGGTGGTAAACTGGCCCATCGGCTCCATTACCTTCAGCTTGTCACCCGCTTTCAGGTTGTCGGGTAGCCAGTTCGACATCAGGCCTTTATCTACGCGCTTCACTGTTACCACCAGGTCGGCATCTGTAAACGGAGAACTACACAACGAATACGCCCTGCGCACTTCTTTGCCCTCAATGGGTATGATGAGCGTTAAAAACTGCCCGGATTTGTAATTAATTTTGCCCGTTGGCGGATGCTCAAACACAATGGAGATCGCATCTTTTGTCTCCTGAATGATTTGTTTTACCGCCAGGTCGTAATAGCGAGGGCCGCTGTGTGTTTCGATTTTGTTTTCGGAGCCGTTTTTTTTAAAGATGCCAAACATAGTGCCGGTGTAATTTGCGACAAAGGTACGCGATGCACCTAAATATTCAGCCAGTAGGTGAACTTGAATACCAACGCGCGATTCTTACTTGCAAAAGTCTGCGGCAGGTAGTTTTCAGTGTACACCAAAAAAAAGTCTGACGCAGGCTTGTATCGCCACTGAAAACGTGCGTTCAGATTTACGTTATCAGCCAGCGTATTGTATTGAACAAACGTGGTGAGAAAAAGTTTGTCGGTGAAGGTGAGGTCGAGGCGGGGGCTTACTATAAAGAGTTTTTCAGTGCCGTAGCCACCGGGCAACCTGATGTCGTTGTAGTCGAACCGCACCTGCAGGCTTCCAAATGGCTGATAGCGATAGTTCAAAACACCATTTAGATTAAGCAGGCTGCCGTTGTAAAAGCTGCCGTAGTTTACTTCGGATTCGTACGTTACGAGCTCGCGCCTGTCGGAGCGGTAGTTAACAGAGCCTGAGTGCCACGAAAATTCCTCGTCAGTCAAAAAATTGGTGTATACCTGGCTGTCGATGGGGTTGAAGTTGGCGGTAAGCTTTTGAAAGGTGTAGTTGTAAGCAAAGTTCAGTTCGGACGTATTCAGAAAGTTGAAGAAATAGAATGCGGTCGCATTTCGGTCGGTAAGGTTGCCGTTGGGAATGGCGGCCACGTTTAACTCGGTACCTATGCCCATGGTGGCGATGGGCGAGTGGGTAGGGTAAAATGTGCGCCTGAGGCCGCCAAAGCCTGATAACTGGCCGGGGTACACGCCACTAATGGGTACAAAACCGGCTTCGGCATTGTGGTTTTTCTGAATCAGGCTTCCACCGCCAAAGAAACTGTAATTGCGATCGGTGTATTCCATAAATCCCGAACTGGTAAAGCGGTCGGTGTTGTTGAAAGCATCAAACGACTGGCCCCCGTAAAAGCTGGCTCTCCATTTATTGTCGGCACTCAGCAAATCCAGGTCGGCCCCCAGCACGCGGTTAAATTTGTTCAGCACCGAGGTAGTATCTGTTCCGCGAACTTTTTCGCGCCACAGCCCGGTGTTAAAAAAAGTGCTGCTGTCAGCCTCGGTAATAGCCAGCGATTCTTTATTGACGAAAATCATCGCCACACTCGACTGCTTCCAAAAGTTTCGCTGCACGGCCGTTACCCAATAGTTTTGCGCGGGCAGCCCCAGCGCCAACTGCTGCCGTGTTTGCATGTTAAGCATGTTGATGCGCCACTTTTCGTTAAGCGAGCCGCTGAGGCGTGCGCCTGCGAGAATAGGTACGCGTTGCAGTTGCCCCGCTGTGTCGCGCACCAGCCCTATACGCCTGGAAAAGAACGGCCGCGAATCCGGAAAACCCGCACGATCGAACAAATCGCTGTTTTCGAGAAAGAACTGGCGCCTCTCCGGAAAGCGAAATTCAAAACGGGTAAGGTTAATCACTTGGCGGTCCACCTCTACTTGCGAAAAATCCGGGTTGATGGTAAGGTCTAAATTGAGCGAGGGTGTTACTGCCACCTTTGCATCAAAGCCGGCTTGCAGGTCGTTCGAGCGCCCCGCAGGCTCCACCTCGTTGTTTGCCGAGGCGCCTCCCGCCACAAACGGAATAACAGAAATATTGGTGGTGGCCTTGGGCGATCCTTCCACCCATTGTAGCTGACCTGAGTAGGCAAAAGAAGCAGGAATAAATTGTATGGGCGTGGCAATCCAACTGCTCACCAGGTTGCGCTTGCGGTCCCACCGCAAAAAAGTTATGTTCCATTCGTTCAGGTCGGCTTTGTAACGAAAGCTTTTGAAAGGAATAGCCAGCTCGGCAATCCACCGGTCGGCCTCGCGATGGGTTTTAGAATACCACTTGTTGTCCCACGTGTCGTTAAAACTGTCGTCACCTGCGCCTCCCGAAGCAATCGTTCCTTCCGATTGAACACCCAGCGGGGTAATGGTGAAGAAGAACCCATTGATGCGGTCGTTGTAGGGCCCTAAGATCATGCTCACATTATCGTTGTTATCAAAGTCGATGTCTCTTCGCAGCGATTGCACAATATCGGGCGTGTTGTCGTCAAAGCAGGTGAACGCGATATACAGGTTGGTGGCATCGTACGTCAGCCGTACTTCGGTTTGAAAAGGCGCCCTGGCGGTGTCGGTGGGGTAGTTCAGGTAAAAGTCTTTGGCTACATCGGCCACAGCCCATTCGGGCTCACTTAGTTTCCCATCGATGGCTATGGGCCCTTTTGCCTTGCGTATACCCAGGCCGCTGCCTGGCTTGTTTTGAGCGTGTAACGCAAATGCAGGGAGACCAATGAGCAGACAAGAAAAAACGATTTTATACACGGGGGTAAAGTAGCGGGCGGCAAAAATAGACAAAGGCAGCTTACGCGATGATCGGTTGAACGGAAAACAAGCCGATTGGTTAAAAAATTTTATTTTAGCGGCCTAATAGTCTTTTGTGCAATTAAACCCACTTACGGCCATCTCGCCTATCGATGGCCGATACTTTTCCATCACCGAGCCACTGGCGCCTTACTTCTCCGAGCTTGGGCTTATGCGTTATCGTGTGCGGGTGGAGGTAGAGTACCTGATTGACTTGCGGGCAGCATTGCCCGAGCTTCGGGGGATTTCGGCAATGCAAGGCGAAAAGTTGCGTAGTCTCTACCAGAATTTTTCTGAAGCCGATGCGCTGCGCATCAAAGAGATTGAAAAAACCACCAACCACGATGTGAAGGCGGTGGAGTACTTCATGAAGGAATTTGCCGACAAAAATGACTTACGTGAAATTAAAGAGTTTATTCACTTCGGCCTCACTTCGCAAGACATCAACAACACGGCCATCCCGCTTTCGCTGAAAGAGTTCACAGGCGCGCAGTATAACCCGGTGCTGCAAAGCACCATAGACCAACTGCGCCAACTGGCCCATGGTTGGGCCGATGTGCCGATGCTGGCGCGCACGCATGGGCAGCCCGCCTCGCCAACGCGACTGGGAAAAGAGTTGCAGGTTTTTGTCGTGCGGCTCGAACAACAAGTAAAGCTGCTGGCGGCTATTCCCCACGCAGCCAAGTTTGGCGGTGCCACGGGCAACTTTAATGCACACCACCTTGCCTATCCCGACATCGACTGGCACGCATTTGCCGATCGATTTTTACAGCGTCTGGGGTTGCACCGAAGCGTACCCACTACGCAGATAGAGCACTACGACCACCTGGCCGCATTTTTCGATAACCTCAAGCGCATCAATACCATCCTTATCGACTTGTGTCGCGATGTCTGGCAATATGTGGCCATGAACTACTTCACACAAAAGATCAAAGCAGGAGAGGTGGGCTCATCGGCCATGCCGCACAAGGTAAATCCGATAGACTTTGAAAATGCGGAGGGCAATTTGGGGATAGCCAATGCTTTGTTCGAACACCTCGCTGCCAAACTGCCCGTCTCGCGCCTGCAACGCGACCTTACCGACTCCACCGTTTTACGAAATATAGGCGTACCGTTGGCGCATACTTTTATGGCGTTAAAGTCGCTTCAGCGGGGGTTGGATAAGCTACAGTTAAATGAACCTGCCATACACCACGACCTGGAAGAGAATTGGGTGGTGGTGGCCGAGGGTATTCAAACCGTTTTGCGCAAAGAGGGCTACCCCAATCCTTACGAGGCCTTGAAAGCGCTTACGCGGAAGAATAAAAGGATTACGCAGCAGACATTTATCGAGTTTATCGATGCCCTTGACGTTTCGGATGACGTAAAAAAGAGACTCAAGGCCATCACACCGTTCACCTACACCGGTATTTAGCAAGTCACTTCCGCGCGAGCCATCGGCTCTCAATTTTGCTGTTGATACCTTTTTGTAGCAATTCAGTGTGCGCTTGCACGGCAATTTCTTCTTCATAAATCGGGGCTGAGATCCATCCCTCTTGCTCCTCGGCAAACCCGTAGAAACTCAGCAAGTCAGCTGATAATGATTCAACACTTGATGCGACTACAACAAACGCACGAATGAAACCAGTGTGTTCGGTAATGTGTTGATTATGCTGCCCCAGCAATGCACGCGAGTCGGCCAGAAACTGCCGGAACTGTGTGCGGGCCGCTGGCTCTTTTATTTCGAGGGTGTCGATATCGGCCGGTAACACATAGTATCTTCGCTGCATATTGCGGTACGCCCACGCCAGGTGGTACTGCGCTTGGCTGATGTACATCAACGAGTCGTGCGAAGACCTGATCTTCTGCAGTTCTACCTGCAGCAGTGCGCCTCCATCGCGATAGCGCGCGCGTTGCCCCGATACAAAATTCCCCAATGAGTAAGCCACGAGTTGGTCGGTGTCCTTCTTCCACACCATGGGCTGCAGCACGTGTGGGTGCGCTCCAACCACCAACTTTGCGCCTCGCGCAAAGCACCACTCTGCCAGTCTGCGCTGCGCGCTACCAGGTTGAGGCTGATATTCTTCGCCCCAATGAAAAAAAATAATGATGGCATCGTGCGCCTTTGTTTTTACCATCTGCAGGTCGGCCGCTATCCGTGCGGTATCGATTAGGTTTACCACCATAGGCTTGGGCACTGCAATGCTGTTGGTGCCATACGTGTAATTGAGCAGCGCCAGCCTGAAGCCATGCGCGTCAATCCACAGCGGCTGTTGG
>Ga0224723_1000610_pt1 | contig 24165 bp, 12 predicted proteins | sample Balambano_FR2_Me_FD_161647 | JGI IMG/M metagenome (GOLD analysis project Ga0224723, IMG submission 161647) | Freshwater sediment microbial communities from Lake Towuti, South Sulawesi, Indonesia - Balambano_FR2_MetaG | ecosystem: Environmental > Aquatic > Freshwater > Lake > Sediment | place... | reverse complement strand
TGATTTCAATTCAACCTGACTCGTCGAAAACAATCCAGGTTCCATGCTCTGCCGTGCTATTCTGCATCAGAAAGAAATCCGGTTTCCTAAAGAAGCAATTTATCGAATACATAGTTTCGGATATTCGTACATAGTTTCGGATATTCGGATAATTGCTCCATTGTTCCAGATCTACATCTCCAGATTTATATCCGCCCGCTGGATCGAGAACGACATAATTTAGTAATGATACATCAGAGGGAAGGTAGAAATCTCCCCCGCTAATACCCAATGCGTTGTTTTAGTGTGAGCCACGAGTTCACGGAAGACTCCAAGACCAGGGGAATCGAAACCATAATTGTAAGCCTTAACAAGACAATCATAATCAAGCAATCAGGAAGATTACTTTCTTAGTAAGTTTAACTAAAGCTGAAATAAATTTGATTTTTAATTTACGACAGAAGGACAAATAATTTATACGAGAGAAGGTAGACTGGGGTACATTTTTTGAGTTTTGAGAAATTCAAAGCAAAATAATAGAAACGAAAAATGTTAATCTACGAATTATTTTTTAATATCTAAGGAAATTACTTTACATCAAAATTACAATATTCCTGTAGGTATATTCTGTTGAATTCGATCTCTGTTAGTGTAAAACGCTGAGCCTTGACAGCCGCGCCCCACTGGTTTGTATCACTTTTGTATCAGGTGTAGCAATCCAGTTTTGCTGAAGGTGAAACCGTAGGGCCAAAACTTCGCTAACTGCAGAAAAAATCCTTGCCCTTCGGAAACTTTGGCGACTTCGATCGCATTAAAATAGTATTCCTTGTCACTTATCAAAACCTTTCTTTTTTGAATTCTTCAAACTCTATCTTTGTCTATCATCAAAACTTGTGAGCAATCAGAATCTATCCGCTATTAGCCCACTGAATACGCTCGTTCCCCTGATCGATGAAGACTTTTCAGATGCCAATGGCAGCACGCCGCCCCCAGGTTGGACGATCGAGGTAACAACAGGGGATCCAGCCGTGGATCAGTGGCGATTTGACAACCCCGGTGAACGAACCGTTCCAGATGTGTTGAGCAACCCGTTTGCCATTTTTGACAGTGATTTTGTCTCAAACAACGAGCAGCCCGAAAACGTCGCTCTGGTTACGCCCGTTTTTGATGCATCTGATGAGAGCCAGGTGTTCTTGCAGTTTGATCAGCAGTATCTCGGCTTGATCGATCCGCAGTACGGCAGCGAAGGACTGGTGGAAGTCTACAACGGCACGGAGTGGGTTCCGATCGCCACTCAGCTCAATGACGTGATTGGCACAACGCGACTCGATATTTCCGCCGCTGCTGCTGGAGTGGAAAACGCCCAGGTGCGATTTCGCTGGACGGGCAACTGGTCGTATCACTGGGCACTGGATAACGTCAAAGTTGTGGATGAGCTGACTCCTGGCATCACCGTCGGCGATAATCCCCTGGTCAGCGAAGACAACGTGCCCGACCCGCTGCGGTTTCAGTTCACGCTCAACAGCAAACCGACGGACGATGTCACGATCAGCTTTAGTGTTGACGAAGCCCAGCTTCAGCCGATCGCCTCACTCACCTTCACGCCCGACAACTGGAATATTCCCCAAACTGCGCGGGTTGAAGCCGTGAGCGACGACATCGACGAAGGCAACGACCAGAAAAGCAATATCGACATCACTGTCAGCAGCGCCGACCCAACCTACAACAACTTCGACGTTCCCGACGCGATCGCCACAATCACCGAAAACGTCATCCCCGGTTTCACCAGCTATCGCACCGTCGAGTCAACCTACCGCGACCTGAGCCAGATTGCAGCCAACAACGCTTCGCTAGCAAGCTGGGTAGACATCGGTGATAGCTACGACAAAACGGCTCCCGGCGGTTCCGAAGGGTATGACCTCTACGCGCTGGAACTGGGCAACAAAGAGAAATCCCTGTCTCAAGACAAACCTGTTTTGTTTGTGCAGGGGTCACTTCACGCGCGGGAATACACGACCGCAGAAGCCGTGACTCGCTTTGCCGAAAGCTTAATGGCAGGCTATGGCGTGGATGCAGACACAACCTGGTTACTGGACTTTGTGGATATTCGCCTGGTGTCGATCGCTAACCCAGACGGACGCAAGTTTGCCGAGCAGGGCTACTCGTGGCGCAAAAACACCAACCCCAACGTGCCCGCAGGCGAAGAACCTGCACCGTTCCCAAACTACGGCGTTGACCTGAACCGCAACTATGGCTCGAAGTGGGGAGAAGTTGAAGGCGGTGCCAGCACCAACCCTGCTGATCTGACCTATCAGGGTCCGTCTCCGTTTTCTGAGCCAGAAAGTCAGGCACTGCGTGACTACTTGCTGAATACCTTTCCAGACCAGAAAGGGCCCGAAGACTTTGATCCGGCTTCGCCCGACACATCGGGGGTATATCTGGATCTGCACAGCTACGGCAATCTGATTCTGTATCCGTTTGGCTGGACAAATGAGCGTGCGCCCAACTATGACGGCTTGCGCAACCTGGGCTTGAAACTGGGCTATTTCACAGGCATCGATGGTGAAGCTTACGACGTGCAGCAGGCGATCGGGCTGTATCCCACTTCTGGCACAACAGACGATTGGGTTTATGACACCTTCGGCACAGCCGCCTATACGCTGGAACTGGGCACAGAGTTTTTCCAGCCGAGCGAAGACTTCGAGGAGACGATCGCTCCAGAGGTGCTGCCTGCTCTGTTTTATGCAGCAAAGTCAGCCCATCGCCCTTACCAAACCTCGGACGCGCCTGATGTGGTCAGCACCAATGTCAGTTTGCCTCAGGCAGTCGTAGGGGTTACTGAAACAGTGGTTCTGCGAGCGCAAGCCGATGGAACCCGCTATAACGACGGCAACGGTAACTCGAACGGCAACGGTATTACCGAAGGACTCGAACTTCCGACCCCGCAGAATGTAACAGGCGGACGTTATTCGATCAACGCTCCCTCCTGGGTTGAAGGCACCGAAACCTTTGAAATGGAGTTAGCCGACGGCACTTCAGACAGCCCTACTGAGGCATTGCTCGCCCGAATCGATGTCACGAACCTGTCGGTTGGTCGGCACACAGTGTTTGTCGAGGCAAAAGATGGAGAAGGCAACTACGGCGTTCCTACAGCGGTCTTTCTGGATGTGCTGGAAGCTCCCGAAGCGGCAAACGTCATACTGGGAACGAATGACAAAAACAATTTGACTTCGACCCAACTTGATACAAACGATGTCATCTATGCCTTTGGGGGTGACGACACGGCAAACGGCAAAGCTGGAAACGACCTGATCCTAATGGGCGATGGTGCAGATACTGCCAACGGCAATCGAGGGAATGACGTGATTTATGGCGGTCGCGGCGCAGACAAACTCTCTGGCAGTGCCGGAAACGACAAGCTCTACGGCGAAGGCGATGACGATCTGCTGTTCGGTGGCGAAGGTGACGATCTGCTCTGGGGCGGAGCGGGCAATGATATTTTACAGGGAGGTGCAGGGGCAGATACGTTTGTGCTGGCATTCAACCAGGGCAAAGATCTGATTCGCGACTTCCAGATTGGCGAAGACAAGCTTGGGCTGGCTGGAACACTCCGCTTTGACCAGCTCAATTTCGTTCAGGAAGGACAGTCCGCGCTGATTGCATTTGGGCGCGATGTGCTGGCGCAATTGAACAATGTCACAATCGACCAACTCACCGCAGATGTGTTTACAAACGTAGCACCCACTGCCTAATGCGATCGCCTGAGCTGTAAAACAGCAGGGTAAAATCAGTTAATTTTGGGGCCACTGCCCCTTTTTTTGCAGTTTCGATTTTGCGGTTTCGATTTTGCGGCTTCTATTCTGTGGGCGAAATCCGATAGGCACAGCGGCGATCGCCTGCAATCAAATGTTCAACTCGCTCAATTTTCACGTCTGACCCCAGCAGGGCTGTAAAAACCGCTAGCTCTGAAGTGCAGACCTGGTTACAGGTGCGGGCTGCTGCGTGAATGGCACAGTGATTTTCAATCAGCAGCAGTTCTGTTTCAGATTCCTGAATCACTTCTGCCATGTAGCCTTCCTGGGCACGGAGTTGGGCGATCGTCTTCACTCGCGCCTGCCAGCTCTCATCGGGAAGCTGCGCTGCGTAGTTGTCGATCTGCTGTTGGGTACGTTTGGCAAGCAAAGCATCCAGTCCGTCCTGACCAAAAAGTTGCTCAACCCCCTGCAGGACATTCACCAGCAGCTCAGCGTGATTATCAGGAAAGCGTTTTGCTGCCTTCTCGGTCAACTGCCACTGCTTGATCGGGCGACCCACCGGGCGGCGTTCTTCCTGATAGGTAACGAGATTATCTGCCTGCAAGGTCTGGAGGTGTTGCCGGACTGCCATTGCAGACACCTGAAGCCGAGCCGCCAAAGCAGCAGCCGTCTGCGCTCCGTGCAGCTTGAGCAGGTGCAAAATTTGGTTTTTGACTTTAAGTTTGTCGCTTTCCAGTAGGTCGGTCATCTTCTTTCCCCCTAACTCCGTGAAAAATGCGCCAGGCGCTGTTTCCACTTCCTTGATATGCGAACCTTTCCCTCGACAGGGCGATCGACTCCATCCTACTTTCAGATTGCCTTAACCGAAAAGCCTGTTTGTCATTAGTCATTGTCATTAGTCATTAGTCATTAGCCATTGCCATCACGCGGGTAAATAACGTGGATCGACAAAAGGGACACGCCAATTGACTGTGCCCCCATTAATAAAAATTGCTTGCAATCTTAGCGATCATCAGGCTTCTGCCCAAGGGGCTTGACCAGGATATGAACTAGCGCATGGACTGAGCAAAGCGGCGATTCACTTCTTCCCAGTTCACCGTGTTCCACCACTGCTTGAGATATTCGGGGCGGCGGTTCTGATACTTGAGGTAGTAGGCGTGTTCCCAAACGTCGTTGCCCATGATCGGGTAGTGACCGTCAGTGATGGGGTTGTCCTGGTTAGGCGTGCTCACGACTTCGAGCTTGCCGTCGCTAGAGCGCACCAGCCAAACAAAGCCGCTGCCAAACCGCTTCGCACCCGCATCGTTAAACCGCTCTTTAAAGGTTTCAAAGTTGCCAAAGGTGTCGTTAATTGCTTCTGCGATCGCCCCAGTTGGCTCTCCGCCTGCATTAGGAGCCATCAGCGTCCAGAAGATCGCGTGGTTGAGATGTCCGCCGCCGTTATTACGAACCGCAGTCCGCGCGGCTTCCGGAACGGTGTTGAGATCGCGGATCAGTTCTTCGATGCTCTTGCTTTGCAGATCAGCGTGAGACTCGATCGCCGAATTCAGGTTCTTCACATACGCGCCGTGGTGCAAATCATGGTGGATCTGCATCGTTTGCGCGTCGATGTAAGGTTCGAGGGCGTCGAAGCTGTAAGGCAGATTAGGAAGTTCAAATGCCATCGTGAATCCTCATTTATCTCTCGATAGTTTCTATAGATTATTCTAACGAAACTTTTGAAAGAGAAAACTATCAGATCTGTTTTTGACCAAAAATTTTTGCGAATCGTGTGTCGATGGAAGATTTTTGCTCAAAAAAATTCTGTGACTATTTCTGTGACTGTTTGATCCGACCCTGACACGATCGATTTCGAGTCCGCTCAGCCTGCGAATAATCCCTCTTCTCGCCGATCGCCTCTCTGCCAATTTTCTGCCCATTTAAAGATTGTTGCGGTAAAAGCTTCGGCTAATCTTGCAGTATCAGCAAGAATCCAGGAGTGACCTATGCGCGAAGAGATGCACTCAGACGCTCGCGATCCGGGCGAGTTTACGGGCAACCTGCCTCCCGACACTAAGGATGAGGCAAATGAAGAAATCATCTACGAAGATGACATTCCTCAAGCTCTCACCGAGTCTTATGGAACGGGCGTTTATGACATGCCGGGGCTGAATATTGGCGGACGCACTATGAGCGATCGCCGTCACGAAATGCCGGAATATGATGAGCGGGTCGTTGGGGGTGACATTGACTCCAACCCTTATCAAGCCAGCACGGTGGGAGATGAATCGGTGGGGGGCACGGTCAACACGCCCGATATGGATATTGTGGATGAAATCGGCGCAGCCGTTGGTCTGGAAATGGATGATCGTGCGTTTCTGCGAACCGGAGATGTGCTGGAGCAGCGAGACGATCGCCGCTGGGAACTTGACCCTGAGTCTTCGGAAGATTATGGGGTGCGGCGGCAAGAACCCGACGCAGAATAGCGGCTCCTCTTTTAAAGCATTGGGTTAAACGGAATTTTGAGAAGCTGTACAATTCTTAATATTCCTTTGCAAGCAGGCAGAATTCTTCTCTGATGAGTGCAGCAGAAAATCCGGTTCCAGTTCCTTCGTCCGATACAAATCCATCGCTGAATAAGGGCGATCGCCCTCAACCCGATCGCCCCGTAGGAAAACCCCGTCCGCTCTGGCAGGTTATTTTGCTGTCTGGGGTGACGGGGTTGCTGTATTACGGCTGGTATAAGTGGATTATTCAGGAAGAACTGCGCCGCTATCACGGGACAGGCTGGTCAGGAACGCTCTGTCTGCTGCCGTTTGTGCTGGGTGTGGCAGTGCCTCAGCTTTTGCGCATTTTTGATCCGGATGTGCCGGGCTGGTTTGGCTGGTTTTCGCTGCTGGGCATCGCCTGGATTTACATTGTGCAGTTTCGCCTGTACCGCATTGTGAACCAGATGTATCGCGAGGCAGGCATGAAAGAACCGCTGGTCGTCTGGTGGATTGCGATTCCTGGGCTGAACCTGATCGTTGGCTTACGGCAGATTCACTTCCTCAGCGAGTTTTGGGCAAAGCAGCAGGGAGTGGAGGTGCGGGATCCGATCGCCAAATTTTTCCCGTTTTTGTCTGGGCTTTGAAGCATGTGCGGCTAAATCTCCGACTGCAAAGCCTGAAGTCTGGCAAACACACGCAAGCCTAGACGACTTTTGTTTGAGCAAGCAGCTTTTGTTTAAGCAAGAAGTATTAAGACAAGTCATTCAATTGATCAATAATTCTTTTTTTGTTCATCAACATAACACCACAGCCATTCTTCTCCCAGTTCGGCTGAACTGATCACCGAATGTCCGGTTTCTTCGTAATGACGGCGGGCATGTTGATTTTTTGAGGAGTCGCAGCACAGCATCTTACCGCAGGTCTGACAGATTCGCAGATGCACCCAGCGATCGTTTATGCGAATACATTCCTCGCATCGAAATACCGGGTAATTGGATTTGAAGATCAGGTTTTCCAGCGTTACTACGTTAAGGTGTTGGCAAGACATAAAATCTCCCTTGAATTGAGTGAAGTCGCAGCGTTCTAAGATTCATCTCCTTTCAGAATAATAAGGCATCTTGAATTAGCTAAAAGTCGAACCTGGGCGCTTGCCTCGCACCGCATCTTAAGGGAGATAGGCTTGAAGCTGCTGCGCCAAAACCTGCACGTGGGGCGACTTCAGCATCGACAAATGATTACCCGGAACCGAATGCACTCGAACACGATCGCATAGCTGATCCCAACCCAACGTAGGATTGCTGCCGTATTCAGAAGGGTTGGTCGCTTTGAACAGCGTCACGGAACCGGAGTAGGGTTGGGGCACATAGCGATAGGCTGCTCGGCTATTCGCATAAAAAATTCGCAGTAGCGGCACGATCGCCGATTCATCCTGGAGTCGGAGCCGCGCATCGGGCATCAGGCGCGTGATCGCAGACCACTGCCAGCGCGAATACCAGGATTTCCATCGCTGTCGCTGCAGCAGCGCATTCAACAGAGGGAATCGATCGGTGACGATCGCCCCATAGTCAAGCAAAAACGGCAGCGTAGACCAGAGGGCAGTTTTCAGCAAAAATTTGAGGCTCTGTGCCACAGACGGCTGCTGATTGGCAAGGGGGGCAGGTGTATCCAGAATTGCCAATAGCGCAACGGTTTCGCCTGCCTGGGTTAGCTGTTGCGCCATCTCGAAGGCAACCAGTCCGCCGAACGACCACCCGCCGAGAAAATAGGGTCCTTGCGGCTGAACGGCTTGCATTGCGGCAATGTAATAGGCTGCCATCGCCTCGATCTGGTTCAGCGGGAGCTGTTTGCCGTCCAAACCCAACGGCTGAAGCCCATAAAAGCTGCAGCCCACGCCTAAATTTGTTTCCAGGAACTGCGCTAGCTCCAAATAGGGAAATACCACGCCGAATACTGGATGCACACAGAAAAAGGGCGATCGATTGCCGCTGGCTTGACTGTTACGGATCGTCAGAGGAACCAGCGGCGACCAATCTTTTGCAAAATTATTTTTAATTGTGTTTTTAATTGTATTTTTAATCGATTGATAAATGTGTTGATCATCTTGCTGATCCTGAACGATCGCTGAATTAAAATCTGCAGCAGATGGAGCGATCGATAAATATTGATATTTCTCTGAGATTAACGTAGAGGATTTAGATATTATCCCTGCATTCACTTGATAATCTTGTAATAGATCTTTTGATAGATCCTGTGACAGATTTTTGGATAGACCTGATCGCCGCCAGCGATAAGCCGATCGATCGAGCTGAACAATGGACGGAGACTGCATCAAGGCACTATCGCATAAGGTATCAATAATGGGCGCGAGTTGGGCGATCGTGGGGGTTTCAAAAATGCGGCGGAGTGGTAGTTCCACTTCAAATCGATCGCGAATTCGAGAGGTCATTTGGGTTGCCAGCAGCGAATGTCCGCCCAGTTCAAAGAAGCTGTCATGCGTGTCAATTTGCTGGAGCCGCAGTAGTTCTTGCCAGATGTCGAGCAGCGCCAGCTCAGTAGGCGTGGGGGTTGCGGGATTTGAAGCAGTTGCTAAGCCAAAACCCTGTTGCGTTGCAGTGGTTTGGAGGGGCGATCGCAAATCAAACTCAGCCTGTTCCAGAAGGGTGGCGCGATCGATTTTGCCGTTGGGCGTGAGGGGAAGGGTTTCCAGCGGAATGAAGGCGGCGGGAAGCATGTAGTCGGGCAGGGTTTGTCCCAGATGGGCGCGGAGTTGAGGAATGAGTTGACGGGCAAGCTGGGATTGAAGCGGGTTATTGGTGTAAGGATGCAGTGTTGAGTTCGATATCGTTGAACAGCCTCCTAAACCTTCCATGAATAGAGGACTTTGAGGAGAAATATCATTCCGAATTAAAACAACATCATAGGCTCCAGTTTGTGACTCGATTACCTCGAAGGGGGAACTGCTTCGCATCGCCCAAGTGATTTCAACCCGATAGGGCAAAACGGTTTCCAGATCCCACCAATCTTGTGGATCGATCGCGTTCCTGGTTGAATGTTGCAGAGACTTGCGAAATTGTTCTACAGTTTTAGGCGATCCTTGACCGGATAGCCACTCAACCGTTTGTGCTGCATTGTGGACGCGATCGTTTGCGATATTTCTCACGCTAATGATCTCTGGCTGATGCTCAAGAATGTACTTTTGCACATCACTAACGGTTAACTTTTGGATCTTCCAATCTATCCATTGAATTGAGCGTTGATTTGACTGTGAAGATGAGCGAGATTCATTTTTTAATAAATCATTCTCACTCACATCATTCTCAATAATATGCAGCAAAACGCTGTAGCGAAACTGCGTCATCTCGTTGTGGCTGCGACCGCGACTGAGGCGAATCTGTACCCGATGAATACCGGGAAAGGTTTGGCGCAAAGCATGGAAAAAGGCAGGATCGATCGCCAGCTCTGATTCTTCAAACCGCGATCGTTCAACCTGCTGTCGAAGCTGGGCGCGTTCTGTGGTTTCGGCTGCCTGAGACAACCCCACCCAGGCATGAAACGCTTTCAGCAGCGGCAGACTTCGCACATCTCCCAAAAACAGCATACCGCCCGGACGCACCGCCCGAATTGCGCCTGCGATCGCCCGCATCAGGTAATCCGTGCTGGGGAAGTATTGCACCACAGAATTGAGAATCACGACATCAAACGCAGCCGATTCGATGCCCTCAAAGTCCGTTGCCGATCGAGGCAGCAGCCTGACTTGAGATAAACCCTGATGATCGACCTGATGCTGAACCGTCTCCAGCGAAATGGTCGAAAAATCTGTGCCCCAGTATGCTTCGCAGTGGGGCGCAATTTGAAACAGCAATAGACCTGTGCCGCAGCCGATTTCCAGCACTCGTTTTGGCTGAAGGGCAAGAATTTGCTGCACGCGATCGTCCAGCCATTCGCGCATCTGTGCTGCCGGGATAGGTTCCCCGGTGTAGCTGTTGTTCCAGCCTGTGATGTTGAAAGTGGGATCAGGTGGAGTGTGAGGCGATCGATAGGTCTGGTTATAGAGCGTTTGCCAGTGCTGAATTTGCTGGGCTTGCAGGGCATCTTTGGCTGGCTCTGCTGGTGCTGTGTTGTCGGTCGCAGCGATCGGGGAATTGCTCAGCGTGAAATAGGCAACAAGCTGCTTTTGAGGGGAAGCCTCACCCGTTGCTAAAATCACCGCCTCCTGAATTGCCGGGTGACGCTGTAGCACAGCTTCTATCTCACCTGGCTCTACCCGAAAGCCGCGAATTTTAATTTGATCATCCGATCGCCCGCAAAATTCCAGATTGCCATCTGCGTGATAGCGCACCCGATCGCCTGTGCGGTAAAGTTTTGCTTCTGGATCAAACGGACTGGAAATAAACCGTGTCGCCAGTTCAGGACGATTCAAATAGCCTTTGGCAACGCCTGCTCCGCCGATGTAGAGTTCACCAATAATACCGATCGGCACAGGCTGAAGCGCATCATCCAGCACATAAATTTGCGTATTCGCCACCGGACGACCAATCAGCGGCGCATCGCCAGGTTTTAGCTCGGCAACCGTTGCCCAAATCGCTGTTTCTGTGGGTCCATAGGCGTTGAAAAAGCGACGATTAACTGCCCAGCGATCGATCACCGGACGAGGACAGGCTTCGCCTCCGGTAATTAGCATTTGCAGCGCAGGCAAATCCGCAGCGGGCAAAACTGACAGCACTGCCGGAGTCAACAGTGCGTGAGTAATCGCGTGATCCTGCAAAAACCTGACCAGTGCCGTTCCGGGTAGCTGCGCCGACTGCGGCGGGATGTAGAGCGTTCCGCCTGAACCGATCGCCAGCGCAATCTCAAAGACTGATGCATCAAAGCTGAGCGAACTAAACTGAAGCACTCGTATATTATTTGGCGAATTTGATAGTGAATTTGATGCTGAATTCGATAGTGAACTTGATGCTGAATTCGATGGTGAACTTAATGCTGAATTCGATCGATCAACCGATAAATCAAAAATTTGATGCTGTGCTGCAACAACGTTACACAATCCGCGATGGGTAATTAATACGCCCTTTGGTGTTCCAGTTGAACCAGAGGTATAGATAACATAGGCTAGCGAGTCAGATATATTGCCTCGTAAATTTTCCACGGGCGGCGGATTGTGAGTAGAGAGAGCTGGTTCGATTCCTCCAATTGGGGAGTTAGGAGGACGGATTTCTTGGCTGGGCAATACGACATTCGCGTTAGTGATGAAAGGTTGATCCAGACAGATGATGTGTGCCTGCGATCGCGGCAATTGTTCTGTCAGCCAGGATTGCGTTAGCAGAACTCGCATCTGGGTATCGTGGAGGATAAACTCAATGCGATCTGCAGGATAGCCTGGATCAATTGGCACATAGGCTGCCCCTGCTTTGAGAATGCCCAGAATGCCGATCAGCAGGTCAGCAGAGCGATCGACGCACAATCCTACCAACTCATTTAGCTGTATACCGATATGTCTCAGAATCTGAGCTAAGCGATCAGCTTGATAATTCAATTCTGCATAACTAAGCGATTGAGATTCTGTGACCAGAGCTATCCTTCCAGAAAATCGCTGTACCTGTCTTTCAAATAGATGATGAAATCCTCGATCGCTTCTAAATTCTGTTGTTGTCTGATTCCAGTTCACGAAGAGCTGCCGTCGTTCAGCAGGAGTGAGCAAAGGCAGATCTGACAGTCGCGTATCAGGGTTGGTGACGATGCCTTGCAGCAGGGTTTGAAAATGTCCGACCAGGCGGTGGATGGTGGTGCGATCAAATAAATCTGTGCTGTAGGAGATAAACCCACTCAGACCTGCCTCAGACTGCCACAGGCTGCGAAGTCCGTGCGATGGCTGCCATAAATGCACTTCCAGATCAAAGCGGGTGGTCTGCGGTTCGAGCGGCACAGGCTCCAGGCGAACCCCAGGTAACTCTAACGGCTGCATCGGCGCATTTTGGAGCGCAAAGGCAACCTGAAACAGCGGATTGCTGCTCAAATCACGCTCCGGATCAAGCTCCTCCACCAGCTTTTCAAACGGCAGGTCCTGGTGCTGATACGCCTCCAACGCCACCTCGCGCACTCGCCCCAGCAATTCTCGAAAGGTTGGATTGCCCGACAAGTCCGATCGCATTACCAGGCTATTCACAAAGAAACCAATTAAACCTTCTAATTCGCTGCGATGACGATTGGCAATGGGTGAACCGATCGCAATATCGGTCTGTCCGGTGTAGCGATGCAGCAATGTTTGAAACGCCGCCAGCAGCATCATAAACAAAGACACGCCTTCCTGCTGACTGAGGGCATCGATCGCCTGAGTTAGTTCTGGGGAAAACTGCAGCGGAACAGTTGCGCCCCGATACGTTTGCATTGCAGGACGCGGATAGTTGATCGGCAAGTCCAGCCGCGCAACGTTCTGTAGCTGCCGTCGCCAGTAGCTGAGCTGGTTTTCTAACACTTCGCCCTGAAGCCACTGTCGCTGCCAGCAAGCAAAGTCTGAATACTGAATTGGGAGCGGGGACAGAGCTGGTAATCGCCCTTCAATTCCTGCCTGATACAGTTCCGCCAGTTCGCGAATCAGCACACCCAGCGACCAGCCATCCGCCACAATATGATGCAGGGTCAGCAGCAAAATCGCCTCGAATGGATCAAATTGCAGCAGCGTGACTCGGATGGGTAAATCAACGCTCAAATTAAACGGACGCTGTGATTCTGCACAGATAAACTGATGCGTAATTCGTTCCCGGTGGCTTTGCAGTTCCTCTGGGAGACAATCGCTGACCGAGATCGATCGTAAATCGACGACTGGTAAAGTTAGCTTGACCTCTGGCGCGATCGCCTGCACAGGTTCACCCTTCACGGTTGTAAACGTTGTTCGCAGAGCAGCATGACGACGCACAATCTCATTGAACGATCGCTCTAAGACATGGTGACGTAGCGTTCCGGTTAATCGAATTGCGGCAGGGATATTGTAGAAAGGATTATTAGGTGAAAGCTGGTAGAGGAACCATAATCTTTGCTGAGCAAATGATAGCGGAAAGATAGTTTCTGAAGAATTGAGTGGAATCGAATGGGATATTCTCGATTGAAGATCTGGTTGAAGGTCTGGTTGAAAATTCTGTAAAAGACTTTGCCGATCGTTTTGCTGTAGAAAATCAACGATTTCCGCTTTGCGATCGATCAACCGCTGCCTCAACTCAGAAGTCAAAACACCTTCAGGCGCATTGCAGCGTAAACGAGGCTGTGAAGAAGGTTCTGAAGAGGATTCTACCAGCGATAATTTCACATCCAGACTTTGTAGATCTGACAAAAATTCAGCGATCGAACGATGGGTCATAGCTCAATCTCCTCCCGACGCAGCGTTCCTGCCAGGGGTTGCATGGCTTGAAACTGAGATAAATCATCACCCGACATTGCCTCAATTTTTTGTGCCAGGGCAGCGATCGTCGGAGCTTCAAACACCGTTCTTAAGGGGATTTCGATTTGATAGCGATCGCGCAAACGCGACACAAGCTGAGTTGCCAGCAGGGAATGTCCGCCCAGCTCAAAGAAATTATCGTGAATGCTCGCTTCCCGTCCCAGCAGTTGTCGCCAGAGATAGGCTAGAGCCTGCTCCAGAGAGGTGGTCGGCGCAGCAGCAGGGATGACCGGATCGATGGGAATCAACGCAGGCTGGGGCAGGGCGCGATAATTCACTTTGCCGTTGGGGGTCAGGGGCAGGGCATCCAGAAGCACAACCGCCGCAGGCAGCAGATAGGCAGGCAGTTTTGTCTTGAGGAAATCGCGCAAATCGGATTCGGTGAAACGGTTGGATTGCTTCACCATTGCTTCAGGAATTGTTTCAGGAACTGTCTCAGGAGGCGATCGCCTTTTAAGTTTAGGCATCAATTTAGGCACGATATAGGCAATCAACTGCCGATCTGCCTCAAGCTCGCGAACCCTCACAACCGCAGTCTCAACGCTCGGATGCTGAACGATCGCCGCTTCAACTTCGCCCAGCTCGATCCGAAATCCGCGCAGCTTTACTTGGGAGTCTGTTCGTCCTAAAAAATCCAGATTTCCGTCTGCGTCATACCGCGCCCGATCGCCTGTTTTATAAAGCCGCTGCCGATTCACCGGATGTTCGACAAATCGTTCTGTCGTTAACTGAAATTGATTCAAATATCCCTGTGCTAATCCATCACCGCCCAAATAAATTTCACCGATCGTCCCCGCTGGAACAGGCATTAGATTCTTATCCAGCACATACACCTGCGTATTCGCGATCGCCTGACCAATCGGAATGGTTACTGCATTCTCTGGAACGTTCTCAACTGCATACCAGGTCGAAAAAGTCGTGTTTTCTGTGGGACCATATACATGGATCAAATGCTGCGGTTTTCCCTGTTCTAGAACAGTTCTCACGCGATCGGGATTTGCGGCTTCTCCGCCAAATAGCAGGTGAGTGAGCGATCGAAATGCATCGGGAACCTGGCTCACCGTTTGATTCAGCAAAGCCGTGGTTAAAAACATCACGTTAATTTGCTGCTGTTGAAGGACTGCTGCGAAGTCTGCTGGAGACAGCGTAATCTCTCGCGCAATGCCCACCAAACAGGCTCCGTTCAGCAACGCGCCCCACACCTCAAACGTTGCCGCATCAAACGCCAGATTCGCCGCCTGTGCCATTCGCATTCCCGGTTTAAGCTGCACATAGTTGGTATCGCAGACCAGACGAACGATCGCCCGATGGGGAACCATTACGCCTTTTGGGGTTCCTGTTGAGCCAGAAGTATACATGACATAGGCAAGCTGATCGGGATTGCAGCAATTGACTAAATTCTGCTCAGATTCCTGCACGATCGTTTGCCATTCTTGCTCCAGGCAAATTACCTGAATGTTATCTTTAACTTGCTCTTTAATTTCCTCTTGAAATAATTCCTGCCATCGCAATTGCGTTAACACGATCGCAATTTCGGCATCTTTTATCATGAAGCGCAACCGTTCTTGCGGATGTTCTGGATCGAGTGGGACATAGGCTGCTCCGGCTTTGAGAACTGCCAGCATGGCGGCGATCGTCTCGGCGGATTGTCTCAGACAGATGCCAACCCGCATTCCCGCGCCAACACCAAGTTTTTGTAAATAGCGTGCAAGCTGATTGCTGCCCTGATTCAGTTCTCGATAAGTAAACCGCTGCTGCCCAAACTGAACAGCACTCAAGTTCGATCGCTGCCTTGTCTGCGTTTCAAACAGCTCATGCACCGTCCAATTCCTCGGATAGTTAGTCTCTGTTTGATTCCAGATCATCCACTGCTGCTGTTGTTCGGTTTTCGCCATCAGCGGCAATGCCGACAAGCGTGTTTCTGGATGCGCCACAATGCCTTCTAGCAATCGCTGAAACTGCTGCCGCAACCGGGCGATCGCCTCATCATCAAACAAATTTCGGTTATAGACCACAACGCCTCGCAACCCATCAGCTTGCTGCCATCCCTTACCCCACAAACTTCTAAAATTACCGTCACACTTCCAGACATACAGCTCCAGGTCAAAGCGGGTCGTTTCCGTCTCAAATTCCACTGGACTGAGCGTTAAACCCGGTAGCTCAAGCTGCGTCATCGGCGTATTTTGCAGCGCAAACACCACCTGAAACAGCGGATTTTGATTCAGACTGCGGACGGGCTGCAGTTCCTCCACCAGCTTTTCAAACGGTAAATCCTGATGGGCATAGGCTGCCAAAGTCACTTCCCGCACCCGATCGAGCAGCACCCGAAAAGACGGATCATCCGACAGATCCGATCGCAGCACCAGACTATTCACCAGAAATCCGATTAATCCTTCCAGTTCACTGCGATGACGATTGGCAATGGGAGAACCGATCGCAATATCGGTCTGTCCGGTGTAGCGGTGCAGCAGCGTTTGAAAGGCAGCTAGCAAGGTCATAAACAGCGTTATCCCTGCCGCCTGGCTCAATTCTTCCAGCCTATTCAGCAAGGTCTGGGGCAGTTCCAGCAATTGACTTCCTCCCCGATTGCCCTGTCGGGTAGAACGATCGGAGGAATGATTGGAGAAATAGTTAGAGGAACGATCGGAAGAATGATCTAAGGAATGATTAGGCGATCGGTTCAGCAGAGGCAAATTTAGTCGGGGCACATCCTTGAGCTGCTGTCGCCAGTAGTGAAGCTGAGCGTTTAGCACCTCTCCCTGCAGCCATTGACGCTGCCAGTGAGCAAAATCTGCATACTGAATTGGCAATTCTGGCAGGCGCGGCGCGCGATTGTTTACCCTGGCGGCATAAAATTCACCCAGCTCTCGAATCAGAACACCGCTCGACCACTCATCGAAAATCACATGATGCAGCGCAATCAGCAGCAGATGATCGGTTGCGCTCAACTGCCACAGACCGACGCGAAACAGCGCATCCTGGCTCAAATCAAACGGCTGCTGCGCCACCTGCCGAATCTGCTGTAGCGCAATTTCTTCTAGAGTGTTTTCCGATTGAAAGCGGAGATCAACGATCGGCAAATTGACCTGCACTCGATCGCAAATGACTTGAACAAGCTGTCCGTCAATCACATCAAAAGCGGTGCGCAAAACCTCATGCCGACGAACGATCGCCTCGATGCTCTGTTTGAGTGCCGATCGATCCAGGCATCCTGTCAGCCGCAAAATCAGCGGAATTGTGTAGGACGAAGCCCCCGGCATGAGCTGGTCAATAAACCACAGTCGCTGCTGGGCAAACGAAGCCGGAAAAATCAGAACTTCTTCTTGAACCAAGTCAGATTTGCTTTGCTTGCAGTCAGACACGTTATTACCCGCTTCACCCCACTCTGTTTTAAGAGAAAATCTGCCGGAAAGATTATGCTCTGGGATAGATTTACAGCATAGAGCCTTTCTCTTTCAAAGCAAGTTTCTAATTTCATCGGCTAAAAAATCCGGCGAAGGAGCAATACTCATCAGCTTCCCTCACCGGATATTGTTTTTAGATTGATCTTTAGTCAGAACTGCAAGATTCTATCAATCGAACAGTTCAATCAAAACAGTTCAATCAAAACAGCCAGATTCTAGCGAGCCAGCGGCACGACTTCCCGTTCTTCGGTCGTGTCGATCGATTTTGCTTTGGGCTGCATTCGCTTTAGTTGGGTCACTGCCAGCGCAGTCACTAATGTCCCGATTGCAATAGCAACCACATACAAGCCGCCATTCGTGATCGCATTCGGGATTGCCAGAACGAAGATGCCGCCGTGGGGCGCACGCAGCGTACAGTTAAACAGCATTGACAATGCACCTGCGACGGCTGATCCGGCAATGCACGCAGGCAGCACACGGAGCGGATCTTTTGCTGCAAAGGGAATTGCCCCTTCAGTAATAAAGGAGATGCCCAGCACCGATGCAACTCTTCCTGCCTGGCGCTCATCCTCCGAGAACTGACGTTTGGAGATCAGCGTTGCTAAAGCCAAGCCCAACGGCGGGGTCATTCCGGCTGCCATCACGGCTGCCATTGGCTCAAACACGTTGCTTGCCAGCAAACCGACGGCAAACGTATAGGCTGCTTTGTTCACAGGTCCGCCCATATCGACCGCCATCATGCCGCCCAGAATCAAGCCCAGAATCACGGCGTTGGTTTGTCCCATGTTTTGCAGGAACGCGGTCAAGCCATCCAGAATCGCCTTCACTGGACCGCCAAATACATAGATCAGCAGCAAGCCGACTATCAGCGTCGAGAGCAGGGGAATCACCAGCACGGGCTTTAAGCCTTCCAGGTTTTGCGGCAGGTTGATTTTGTCCCGCACAAACTTGGCGACATAGCCCGCCAGATAGCCGGATAGAATTCCGCCCAGGAAGCCCATGCCCAGATTTGAGGCAAGCAAACCGCCGATTAGACCTGGAGCTAAACCGGGACGATCGGCGATCGAAAAGGCAATAAATCCAGATAGCACTGGCACAATCAGCGCAAAGGCAGACTCACCGCCAATTTGCATCAGCGCAGCCCCGATCGTTCCTTCTTCTGGCTCCAAGCCAAACACAAAAGAAAGGGCAATGATCAGTCCCCCCGCCACAATCACGGGCAGCATGTAGGATACTCCCGTCAGCAGGTGCTTATAGGGGCCCGATCGTCGCGATGCCTGATCTGCTTTTGCCTGCCGCACCGACGCCAGATAGTTTTCCTCGCCCTCAACTGTGCCTGTTGCGCCTGCTGCGCCTGCTGGATTGGGCAGTGCCAGAGCTGCCTGGATCACGCCCGCCCCATCCTTAAGCGCCTGATTAGTCGAAGTTTCGTAAAGCCGTTTGCCCCTGAAACGAGCGGTATCCACGTGGGTGTCTGCTGCAATTACGACCGCATCGGCGCGATCGATTTCCTCTGCTGTGAGCTGGTTTTTTGCGCCGACCGATCCCTGGGTTTCAACCTTGATGTCATAGCCCAGCGATTCCGCCCCTTTGCGAAGTGCTTCTGCTGCCATGAAGGTGTGGGCAATGCCCGTGGGACAGGAGGTAATACCCACCAGATATTTCGACCCTGTGCCTGTGGAAGATGCACCCGTCGAAACTGCACCTGTTGAGGGTGCGCCAGTCGAAACACGAGCGGGAGCCGACTGCTCTTGCGCCTGCATCACTGCCAGTTCGACAACACGGCGCGTATCACGGATTGCGGTACTGGTCGAGACGGAATAGAGCGGCTTGCCCTGAAAGCGATCGAGATTCACGTGAATATCCGCTGCAATGATCACCAGATCTGCCGCTGCAATATCCGCATCTGTCAGCGCATTTTTGATGCCATCTGCTCCCTGAGTCTCAACTTTGATGTCATAACCCAGCATTTCAGCCGTTTTTCTCAGCGCTTCGGCTGCCATCACCGTATGGGCAATTCCAGTGGGGCAGGCTGTCACCGCCACGATTCTTCTAGGTGTTACCATTTTGTTTCCTTTCCATTTGCCTAAATCTTTTTTGCATTCCCGGCTGCATCAACAACTGTTTGAGCACAACTGTTTGAAATTGCAGATTTAATGCAAAACCTCAACGGTTACCTGATCCATAAACGACTCAATGACCTCCTTTGGTGGAAGACGCGGGCCCACCTGGCTTAACGCGCCGATCGAAAAAGACGTGGCTAACCGGGCACAGTCCGATAAATTCAGCTCACGCAGCTTTCCGGTAACGAATCCAGAGACCATTGCATCGCCTGCGCCCACCGTGCTGACCACTTCAATTTTGGGAGGACGCGCCCAGACTGCCGAATTTGACTCAATAAACAGCGCGCCGTCGGCTCCCAGCGAAATCACCACCGCTGAGATGCCCTGTGCCAGCAGTTCTCTTGCCGCGTCCAGGCGATCGTCCAACGTCGGCAGCGGTCGTCCGATTGCCTCCTGTAGCTCCTCAATGTTGGGTTTCACCATGAAAGGAGCCGCCGGAATCGCCTGCCGCAAACTTTCACCGCTGGCATCCAGCACGACAGTGTTACCCTGTGCCCGGAGCCGTTTGATCAGGTCGGCGTAGATTGAAGCTGACATTCCCGCAGGCAGACTGCCCGACAGAATGAACCAGTCGTGGGATTGGGCTAATCGATCGATCGCTTCATGCAATTGCTGCACTTCTGCTTCGCCCGGCAACAGTCCCGGAAAGTTGATATCCGTGACCTGATTCTGCACCTCGTCAATGATTTTGATATTGGTGCGTGTGCGACCGGGAACGGTGACAAACTGATTGCCGATGCTTTTGCGATCGAACAGAGCGTCAAAAATGCCCGCGTTTTCCTGACCGAGGATTCCGGTTGCCGTGACGGAAAAGCCAAAATCCGCCAGAAACGAAGCTACATTCACGCCCTTGCCGCCCGGATCAGGCTGTTCCCACGTCACCCGATTCACTTCCCCAGCCCGAAAATTCGGAATGGCTGCCGTGTGGTCGATCGCGGGATTCAAAGTAACGGTGACGATCGCAGGATTCATGAATTTCCAACCTGACGCTAAGACCTATTTCTAAAACCTGTTTCTAAGACCTACTTCAACGATCGAACTTCTTGAGCCGTCCGACAGCGCAGTGCCCGATGCGCCAGATCTTGCGCCTGAGCGAATGCCAGACTGCGTAGTTTTGCTTTCACCGCCGCCACACTGGGAATGCTGACGCTGAGTTCCGTCACGCCCAATCCGGTCAGAATCGATGCACCCAGAGGCTCTCCTGCGATGCCGCCACACACCCCGACCCACTTCCCCTCGATTTGCGCCGCCCTCACCGTTTGGTCGATAAGTCTTAAAACCGCCGGATGAAGCGCGTCCGCCTGTTTTGCCAGTGCTGGATGTCCCCGATCCATTGCCAGGGTGTATTGGGTCAGGTCGTTTGTGCCGATCGAGAAGAATGCCACTTCCTTTGCGAACTCTGCTGCCATCAGCACTGCCGAGGGAACCTCGATCATCATGCCGTAATCCACCGGCTCAGCCCCAATCTCCAATCGCACCGATTCTGCAATCTGGCGTGCCTGAAAAAACTCCTCCAGCGCAGCGATCATGGGAAACATGATTTTGATCGGTCCTGTTTGGGAGGCGCGGAAAATGGCGCGAAGCTGGGTTCTAAACAGATCCGGTCGCTGGAAGCAGAGCCGAATGCCCCGCACCCCCAGAAACGGATTTTCTTCCGCAGACAGATTGAGGTAGGGAATTGCCTTGTCGCCGCCAATGTCCAAAGTCCGCACGATCAGGGGCAGTCCGTTGAGTGCCTGGGTCATCTGCTGATAGGCTGCAAACTGCTCCTCTTCGCTGGGTGGCTGCGATCGATTCAAAAACAAAAACTCGGTTCGCAGGAGTCCGATGCCTTCTGCCCCCGCATTCACCGCCTGTTCTGCTTCCTTGGGCGCGCCAATGTTTGCCACCACTTCCACCCGCAGCCCGTCCTGCATGATGGCAGGCTGATAGCATTCTGAACGCTCTGCTTCTCGCTGTGCCTGCAAGTCGCGCTGAGCCGCCTGAGCTGTTGCCAGATCTGCCTCATTCGGATTGGGGTACAGATTGCCGCTTTCCCCATCGAGAACGCACGGTGTCCCGTTGGGTAACTCCAGCACCGAGGGTCCCGCCCCGACGATCGCTGGGATATCAAGCGATCGGGCAATGATTGCCGAGTGGGAAGTCGTGCCGCCGTAAGCCGTACAAAAGCCCAGCGTCAGCGCCGGATTCAGGCTCACCGTATCCGAAGGAGTCAAATCTTCCGCGACCAGAATCACGGGCTGATCGGGCATGGGAGAAGCTTCCTCGACTCGGTGGGCTAACAGGCGCAGCACCCGCTGTCCCACGTCGCGCAAATCGGCTGCTCGTCCAGCGATTCTGGCATCGGCAAGCTGTTCAATTCCCTTAGCTTTTTGCTCGTATGCCTGCTGCCAAGCCCAGGCGGCGCTGCGATCGTGCCCCAAATTCGCAACGGCTGCATCCTGCAGTTCCGGGTCTTCTAAAAGCTGCTGCTGCGCCAGAAAAATTGCTGCCTTTGCTGCCCCTGCTTTTTCCTTCACCGACTCATACAAATCCTGAAGCTGAAGCTTTGCGGTGGCGATCGCCTGCTGAAGCCGAGTGATTTCTGCTTCGCGATCGGCTGCCGTTTCATCAAATTCCAGCTTGCCTCGCCGGAGCTGATATACAGGCGCAACCACTATACCGGGAGATGCCGCAATGCCGGGAATCGGCGGCGTAGAAAACGTGAAGGACTGAGCCGATCGCGTTTGCACCGGAGCATCTGACTCTGCCTCGTCCTCCAGTCCCACTTCGATCGCCTGCTGCAGTTCGGCAACTGCGCGATCGGCATCGCTGCCTTTGGCAAAAATCTGAATCGTTTCCCCGCCTGCGACTCCCAGCTTCAGCAGCGAAACCAGGCTTTTCGCGTTTGCGGTTTGTCCCCGATAGCCAATTCCAACGTCGGATTGAAACTGCTTTGCCAGATCAACTAAAACGGTGGCTGGTCGGGCATGAAGTCCCAGTTTGCCAGGAAGGGTGACTTGCATTGCGCGATCGTATTCTGGGGCAGCTTCTGCGACGGCGTGACCGTTCTGCGATCCGGTTTGCGCTCCGGTTTGAGAACGATTCGTGAGACGCTGCACAATCTCGCTCGGTTCAGTGGTGTGGGCAAGCTGCTGCACGGCTGCTTCGTCGCCCAGAACCTGAGTCAGGTTTGCCAGAATTTCCAAATGCTCATCTGACTTTGCCGCAATCCCGACGACGAGATGAACCATTTCCCCCGGATTCCACTCCACGCCATTGGGAACCTGCAGAACCGCAATTCCAGTTGATGTGATCAGTTCGCGATCCTGAGGCAATCCGTGGGGAATCGCAATCCCGTTGCCTAAATAAGTATTCGCAACTTTTTCTCTCGCCATCATGCTTGTGATGTATCCAGGCTGCATGTGTCCCGTATTCACCAGCAGTTCACCAACCTGCTCGATCGCCTCCGCTTTGTTAGTTACGGACGCACCAAGTTTCACACCATTCCTTTCTAGAACGAGCATATTCTGCAATGCTTAGCTGTTATTTCTTTATCAAAAGCCCAATTAATTTCAGCTTAGTTTCTGAATCTGTTTTATGGGAAAGTCGTTAATGATTCGATAAACTGCTCGCAGAATAGAGATAGGAATCGCAAAAATTAAAGATTTCTTTTGCTTTTCTCCACCGATTGATTGACACTGCGATCTTCAAAATGCGTCACAATGAAAGGCTGTTTACTAAAATTATTCAATGCCCTGGACGGAATTAAGAATTAATACAACTGCTGAGGCGATCGATTGGGTGAGTACGCTGCTGGCGTCGATCGACTATCAGGGCGATATTCATACTGAAGAATATGATCCTGCAACTCACCCTGCAAAAAATGACCCTTCCAAGTTCCACGGCAGCGACAGCCAGAAGGACAGCACTGCTCCGTCCGATTGGGCATTTACAGTTTGTTTGTATTTACCAGAACAGAGCAACAATCAGGCACAAATTAATCAGATCGACGATTTGCTATTTCCGCTCTACCGCACCGGACTAACAACTCGCGCTGAATTCGCCCATGTTGAGGAAAAACCTGCCAGCCATCAGGCACCGCTCAATCAAATTCATCGGGTTGGACAACGCTTTGTGATTGTGCCGCTGCAAAGCAGTGCTTCTGGTAATTCCTCTAATAATTCTTCTGGTCGTTCCTCTGGCAATTCTTCTGATCGTTCCTCCAGTAATTCTTCGACGGAGATCATCGCCTCTGACTATCGAGCAAAAACACCCAACGAGTTGATCCTGAAACTAGGCGCGAGTCTTGCCTTTGGCAGCGGATTGCACCCGACGACCGTGCTGTGTCTGCAGCTTTTAGAGCGATACGTTCAGCCGGGAATGAACACACTCGATCTGGGGTCTGGCTCCGGCATCCTTAGCGTTGGTCTGGCAAAATTGGGAGCGCAGGTTTTAGCGATCGACAATGACCCGATCGCCGTTGAAGCCACTATCACCGCCGCACAGCACAATCAAGTGACTGAACGAGTGACCGCAATGGCAGGCAGTCTGGGCAGCGGCAGCGAGCTGGGACACTGGATGGGTGGCGATCTTCCAGTCCCAGTTCCGACTCTGAACCCCGATCGCGAGTTTGATCTGATCGTCAGCAACGTCTATGCTCGCATTCAAACCACGCTGGCAAACAGCTTTGCTCAGGCACTGCGGCACACCACTCCTCAAAACGGCATTTTGATTACCGCAGGCTATACCCTGGACTACCAGGAACAGATCGATGAGGCAATGGTTGCTGCTGGATTTGAGGCGATCGATCGACTGCAGTGCGATGAGTGGATTGCGCTGGTGCATCGGCTGAGAACTTAGCCCAACTCAAATAGACAGTTCCAACAGGCAACTCAAACAGGCAACTCAAACAGGCAACTCAAACAGAATAGTCTGCGTTTCCCCATCTAAGGAATAATGGTTCTGATTAGACGCAGAGAATCCATCATGGCAACGATTAATGACAACTACCTGAAACTGAAG